>WPCG01170624.1_pt1 | contig 130790 bp, 112 predicted proteins | sample 5403311 | NCBI WGS metagenome assembly WPCG01 (sample SAMN12869467, study PRJNA574797) | sludge metagenome | isolation source: wastewater treatment of Control | place: China:Beijing | collected 2019-05-17 | reverse complement strand
AAGCCGCCGCCGGCTGTCCTCAGGCTCGACTGACACCTATCCCCACATAGATACACGGCCGTTTCCGGCGCTCGGCCGGAGGCCATGCGCCGTGCGCCTTGCGACGGGGCATGTTACTCGCTGGTGTCAAAGTCGGGTCAGCAGGCAGCGCGCAGAAGGGGCAGCTCGCTTTGCTCATGCCTGAATCTTACTGCCATCGGGTACAAGCAGAAGGAGCGAGGCATCGGGTACTCATGCCAGCGCCTCACCCAGCGCCGCCTCCGCCGCTCGTGACACCACAATCTCAAGCGCCAACTGCGCTCGCGTCATCCCCACAAACAGACGCCTACGCGCCGCCTGGTCGAGTTGCTCGAAGTCCACCTCCGTGAGCACGACGCCCATGGCGCTCTGTCCCTTGAACCGATGCACGGACTCGATGACGAGCTCTCCCTCCGACCACAAAGGCTCACCGTCGGCGGTGTATCGCCCCAGAAACCTCCGCAGCCCCAACGAGCCCAATTTCGCCGCCTTGAGCAGGAGCGAACGCCCGTGTCCACGCGCGCTCAGGACGACGATGTCGGCAAGCGGGATCCCGCGCTCGCGCAAGGCCTCCACCGCCGCCAGCGTCTCGCGGCACAGGCCACGCTCGTCGTCGTAGGCGCGAAAACCCGGGAGTTCGCCCACGTAGGGGCTGCGTGCCTCGACCACGCCCTCCGCCAGGCCCAAGGCGTTGATCACATCGACGATGGCGCGCGGCGAACGGAAGTTGTCGTTACAGCGCACGGCGACTGCACCGTTGAGATCGAAACCCTCGCGCTCATAGAGACGCTGCGCCTCGTCCTCGAGCAGATAGAGTCGCCCGTCTTCCTTCAACTGCGGCAGAAGGCTCGCGACCCAGACGGGGTCAAAGTCCTGCCCTTCGTCGATGATCACGAGATCGTACAGCGCCTCGAAGTCCTGCGCGTCGCTGCCATAGCGGTCTACGACCGCCTGGAAGATGCCCTCTGCGCCGAAGTCCGGCTCACCCTGCGTGCGCCGCCAGTGCTCCACGCAGAGCTCGTGAAAACTCGACACTCGCGCACGCGCCGGCGCGATGCGGCCGATGTGATCCGCCAGGGTGCGGTTGAAGCAGACGTAAAGGGCCCGCTGCCCTGCGGCCGCCGCGTCGTCAAGCAGACGGAGCGCAAGCTGCGTTTTGCCGGAACCTGCCGTCGCCTGGATGCGCACCACGCCCGATGGCGAGGCAATACGCGGAACCCAGGTGGCAAGGCCGTCGGCGAGGCGGCGGCTTGTCTGCCGCACCTGGTCACCGAGCACCTGCAGGTCAATCGAGACTTTGAAAACGTTGCCCAGGAAGCGGCGGAGCGCTTCCACGTCGCTGCGACTGCTGCCGTGTTCGAGCAGCTCTCGCACACGGGTACCAAGGTGCGCGTAGTCGTTCGCGTCGATGATGCGCTCACGCGGCATCGAGACGATGCGGGCCTCTTCCACCTGATAATCGGGAAGGACGACACAGCCCGTGACGTGCGCATGCAGGCCGGCCTCGGCAAGGCGGTTGAGCATGGCCGCATGCTGCACTCGGGTCTGGCGGGCGACATCGTGTTCGCGTTGCCCGTAGAGCTTGACGAGATTGCCCTCGATCAGCGCGAGCTCGCCCGCCTTGACCTCGACCAGGAGGATGTTGCCGCTCGGCGCCAGGACGACGAGGTCGATCTCGCCATGCCGGTCCTCGCCCTGATGCGCGGTCTGCCAGGCGACGCTGTGGAAAACCTCGTAACCGTCGGGCAGGGAATGCTGGAGACGGTCAAGGACGTCAAGCTCGCGGTACAGGCCAAAGTCGTGACGGAGGGTATCCAGAGCCGGGGAGATCTGCGCCATCGGGTGTGCTTGTTGTTGAGGATGACGGCATGGATTATTCCACAGGAGGGACTATTTATGCCTGATGGCGGCAAGGCACCTTGGGTATCCGACTCCAAATTGAGCCTGCCTGGGAAATTGCTTTTAAAGAGCCTATGGAGCATGTCCGACGCCTCGAGTGATCGGGAAGCAGGAGGGCGTCAGGCATGTAACGCTCCGATGTAACGCCGTAGGCCGACCTCGGAACATGGCCACATCGAGGCGTTACATACATGTAATCAATTAGTTATCTGATCAAGGCACCAATCACACGCAAAACCACGTTGCTATAGAAATCGAAGAAGATCCGAACTACTTGTAACGGACGCGCTCATGAAATCGGGTGTGTAACACCCTATCGACCGGGTCCGAGGACACCCAGAAGAACGCTGGAAGACCTGATCTCACACAATAGGCGCCCAGCCCTCATGCACAGTGATCCACGGACAACAAGTTGGCGATCCCGCATCCAAAGATGTCCGAAAGAACAGAGACGCCGAGAAATCGCATGAGCACAACCAGCCTCGAACAGGATCTCCATAACCGATCACCAAAGGCGCCCGACCTCATCTACTGCACGGCGCGCGGACATTGGCCTGTGCCCACGGCGGCGCAATTGACGCCCACCTCCAACCGCTTGAAGCCAACGGACGACTTTTTTGGTAAACGCAGCCTTGAAAAGCGCTTCAACGGAAAAGTTCGCCATCGCACGGCTCCACTCGAACGATGTAACACTGCGCTCCGACGAAAAATTTTCACCGCACGTCGCTGTTACTGCACAGACCTGTGCAGTAACAGCACCGAAACTCACCCGAATTGCACCGTTCGGTGATTTCATTAAGGCGTTTTCCATTGTAAAGATTGGGCTATCGCAACCAACTTAAACATGGTCCCGTAGCGTGTTTAAGTTAGTTGAAGAAGCTTCTTTTCTTAACGCTTTTTGGGCTACCGGCGAAAGCCTTCCTGTTGCCGTCTGCAATTCTTTGGCGCACTCATCGAACAACTGGCCACGATTTCGTATGAACGCGCATGAAGGTCCTCTCATGGACAATCTGCCCTCTCGGGGACACAGTTCGGGAGGACAGTCAGGCCGGCTATCGGAATCTGGGGATGTAACGCTGGATGCCGTCGACAAATTTGCACCGTTCGGTGCAGTAAGAGCACCGGAAATCGCCTGAATTGCACCGTTCGGTGACTTCCTTGGTGTGTTTTCCCTTGTGAATATTGGGTTATCGCAACTAACTTAAACGTGGTCCCGTACCGCGTTTAAGTTAGTTGTGAAAAGCCGGAATCTGAACATTTTTTAACAGCCCCTTACCGCCGATCCTGGCCGGCCTTTAGTGAATCTGGGCTAGCAGTTCGATCCGGGTCCCAGCCCTCCATCCGGGATGGGCGCCGACACCTCAGGGGGTCGTCAGATGTCCTCACTTGCACACGGTACTCGGGATACCCCGTCAGGGCGCCTCGTTCTGGTAATCGGCTTCCTGATGACCGGCTCCTTCTGGATCCGGTTCACTGAATTTCTCCAGGTCAGCCTTGACTTCACTTGGTTCCTACCCTTGCTGGCGGGGTGGCTGACCTACCAGCATGGGATCGGCGTTCTGCGCGCCTGGTGGCCGCTCGCGATTCTTCCCTCGCTCGGGCTCACCCTCGATGGGGCCATCGGGTTCCGCTTCGGGGTCTCGAGCGCAACGCTCCTGCTGTCTCTGGTCATCGCCGCTGCAGTCGACGGGCGGTTTGCCCTTCCATCGCCGAGGCGTTGGCTGCGGGGCAACACAACCTTTCCGGTGATCGTCGGCTTCTGCCTGCTCGTGGTCGCAGCCCTTGACGTTGCGCAATGGCGAATGTTCTCGCCCCCAAGCGAACTCAGGATCAATCTCCTTGCGATCCCGGCCGTCCTCATCCTTCTCTTTGCCATCCGTTGGGAGGCACTGGCGGGCGCAGTCTGGAGCGGGCTCGCTGAGCGAACCATCGGTGCGCTCGCGTTCCTCGTCGCGGCATTGATCCTGGCGGGACTGGCGAGCACCGGCTCGATCAACCTCGGATCCGTGAACGTTCGTTTCGGTATCTACAGCCTCGCCACCTTCGTGCCCATCGTCTGCTTCGGCCTCGTTCTGCTAGGGTATTGTCGTCCGCTTGCCGTCACCGCCCTGCTCGTCGCAGGCTTGGTCATCGATCGCATTTTTGCCATTGCCGTCGGCGCGTCACTCACCCCTTTCATGGCTGCGGAGGATTGGTCGTGCCTCGCTTGGGATGGCCTGCTGGGAGGCCTCGCGGCAATCCTTACCGGACACGTATTCCGTGCGCTCGTCGCACCCGGTGGCCGTGGTCTGCCGGACGCCAAGGCGATCACGCAACTCGCGCTGGCCTGGATCGCAATCTTGCTGATTACGCCCCTGCTGACACGCTTCACCGCGCCGTCGTATGGAGCGACGCTGTGGCTGGCGGCAGCGATCTCGTTTGCCGCGAGCACCTACTGGCGAGCACGCAGTTTGGTATTCGTGCCACCGTTGCTGATGTGTGTGTGGCTGCTCGCCGCGATGATTGCACCCGCTGGGCTGGGCGGCGGAGCCTCCGGCCCACTCGCGACCATTGGTCTGGTCAGTCTTCCCTTCGCCTTCTGCGGCGCTTTCCTTGCGATCAGTCGCGAGCTCGCACCGCTTGATTCTCCGCGCGGCGGTCCGACCACGATTGCACCAGCCCATGGAGACGCAATCGCCCTGATCGACGTGTCGCCCCTTGCAGAGATCGTCGAGCAGGTCGACCGCTCGGCGACCTGGCGCTCCTTCCTCGTCGCCGCCTCACCGTTCCTGGTGCTCTGGCAGATCTTCGAGCTGTACGTCGCGCACCGCTTGGTCGAGCAAGCCTCGGAAGCCTTCGGCGGCGAACCGCTGCTCGAGGACTGGCACTATGCGGTCGGGGCCCTGCTCGCGCTCGCGCCGTTCGGCTTCGTCTTCTGGGACTGGCTCGATCGCCAGGATCGATTCCGGATGCTCGCACTGGTGAGTGGATGCATCGTCGGCTCGGTCGTCTGGCAGCTCTTCGGTGGAATGCTCGGCTACGGCGTGTGGGAGCTGATCGACGAGTTCGCCGACGACCCGCTCGTGATCGTTGGCGTCTTCGCCTGTCTGGTGCTCGTGCTCGTGTCCGGCCTGCTGGCGGGCACCGATCGCCGGATTGCGCGCCCCGTTTTCCTGAGCTTCTCAGGCGTCCTTATCACGGCAGCGCTTTTCGGGATCGGATGGCTCTGGATGGAGGGCGACCGCGATTTGGAGGAGCTGCTCGGCACCCTGGCCGCGCTGGTCGCCCTCGCCTTCGTCTGCATTGCGCTGGCCCGCTTCGTCCGTCTGCGACTGCTGCTGGCCGGCGACCGGCCACAGGAACTCCTTTTCGGCGCCCTTCGAGACAAGGGCTTCTGGGTCCGAATGGCCGCCGCATCGGGCCTGCCGTCCTCATCTTGGCATATTGGCGCGCTGAGAAAGCCCGCCTTCTGGGCCCTTTTCCTTGCGCGCTTCGTCGTCTACACGGGCGGAGTCGTCGCGCGATCCTGGACCATCATCGGCGCAGCCGTGATCCTCCTCGGACATACGCTTTTCCATGCCGGCAAGCGCCTGAGCGCACGCGAGATGTGGCGCCCGACCGTGGCATCGGGAACGGATCGTCCGATCCTGTTCCTGCGCGGCTTCGACGACGATCAATGCACCTTCCAGCGAAGAGCCTGGGACCTGCCCGCACGCTGGCTCGACCTCTGGTCCTTTCGCCAGAATCTGGACGAGGCGCTGGTCGATGAGCTTGCACAGTTCGGCCCGGTGATCGCGCTGGGCCGACCGGGCGATACGCGCACGCCGTTCGGCGCGCAGCGCCATTACTCGGACCATGCGGATTGGCAGCAGACCCTGGCCGCCGCTGCCCGCTCGGCCCAGGCCATCGTGCTGGTGGCGAGCGACTCGCCCGGGGTGAAATGGGAGTACGACCTCCTGAAGAACGAGGCCATGCTCGACAAGGTCCTGCTGGTGTTCCGGCCCGACCCGGCCTACATGGCCGCCAACCGCCATGCGGCCGAATGGTTCAACTCCGCTGCCGGCGCGAAGATGGACGAGGCAATTGCCGCTGGGCTGCACCCGGTGAGCCTGCGACTGGATGAAGGCAGGGCCCTCTTGACCGCAGCGAAGACCCCGAGCGCTGCAGCCAACGTGCTGTCGCTACGCCTGCACTTCCGCCAGCCCCAATCGCAGTGAAGCCATGGCCGCAAGCTGCCTCTCTGCGTACCCGCGATACGTACCGTTGTACGTATTTCGGGGTACGTATTAGTACATGACGAATGCGTGCGCCCGCCCTGGCTCTCAGGTATTTCATCCAGCAAAGCAGGAAAACTCGACCTTCGCTGGACCCCTGCACGTCCGCGCGTACAGGCTTCGGGCGGCGCCTCAGCCGCTTATTGCCTCTCGGTCAGTATCTGAACCGTCAGACTGGCCGCTTCGACAGCACCAGGGCTTTCACACGAGCGGCCACTCGAGCATCCACGCCATGCCCCAGATTGGGGAAGATCTCGACGCTAACACGCGCGCCGAGCGCCTGCAGCGTCTCGGCAGCCCTCAGGCTGTAGCGCGGGTCGATCACCGTATCCTGATCGCCATGGAGCAGATGCACCTGCGTCGCCGTCGGCGCCACGCGCGGGGGCGATGCAAAGCGGCCGGCGATCGAGATCACCCGCGCGGCCAAGATCTCGGGCCGTTGCGTGGACTCCAGCGCCATGATCGATCCCTGCGAGAAACCGATCAGCGTGGTGCCGGCGGCGTCCCCCCCGCCCTCGCCTGCCAGCCGCGAACGCTGCGCACGAACAGCGGCATGGCCTCGGCGATGCGCGCCGGGCGGCTGTCCTCGGTCACGCCCCGCACCGAGAACCATTGCCAGCCGCTGCCCAGGTCGCAGGGGTCGGGCGAGCGCACGCTCACCACCCAGGCGGCGGGGTCCGCGTCGGCGAGGATGCGGCCGAGCGGCACGAGATCCCCCGGGCGCGAACCCACGCCATGGAATAGCAGGATCAGGCGTGGGGCAGGAACGGACGCTGGTTGAACGATGACGTCGTGGTCGGACATGACCGGGCCTCAGATGGGCAACAGGGTTTTCGCGCCAGCCGCCCGACTGGACGCGCCTTGGCTCAGCGCCGCATCGATCGAGGCCCTGCCGGCGCCACTCAGCAGCAGCGACACCGACACCGCCAGCAGGGCGAGGCCGAATTCGTAGCCATTCTTGCTCATGAACAGGCCGTTGCCGATATGCACGCTGAAGATGGCCACCAGCATCGCGATCGCGAGCACCGCCGCTGCCGGGCGCACCAACAGGCCGATGATCAGTGCCAGGCCGCCGAAGAACTCCGCGCTGCCAGCGAGCAGCGCCATCAGATAGCCGGGCGCCAGGCCGATCGAGGCCATCCACTGGCCGGTGCCTTCGAGGCCGTAACCGCCGAACCAGCCGAAAAGTTTCTGCGCGCCGTGGGCAGCGAAGATGATGCCGACCGGGATGCGCAGGGCAAGCGCGGCCCAGCCGGCGTTGGTGGACAACAGGCGCGTGATCAGGGGATGGGTCATGGTGTTTCTCCGTGGGGTCGTTATCGGTCTGTGGGTTCAGCGTCTTGGGGAGCGGCGCTGACCATGGACGGCACTTTACGGGGCACCCATCTTGAGATAAACGAGTATCCCAACAAGAAACTGTTCCACTGGAAGAGACAATGGACCGCTTTCTCGAAATGCAGACCTTCTGCGCAGTGGTGGATGCCGGCAGCTTCGTGGGCGCAGCCGAGGCGCTCGGGCTGTCCAAGGCGGCCACCTCGCGCTATGTGGGCGAGCTGGAGACGCGCCTCGGCGTGCGCCTGCTGCACCGCACGACCCGACGCCTGTCGCTGACCGAGGATGGCGAGCGCTTCTACGCCCGCAGCCGGGAGCTGCTCGGCGGGCTCGAGGAAGCCGAAGCCGAGCTGCATTCGCGCAGCGGTGCGGCACGCGGGCTGTTGCGCATCAATGCCCCGGTCACCTTCGGCATTCACCATCTGGCGCCCCTGTGGGGCGCGTTCCGCGATCTGCATCCGCAGGTGCAGCTCGAGGTGACGCTGTCGGACCGCACCGTCGACCTCGTCGAGGAAGGCTTCGATATGGCGATCCGGATCGCCGCGCTGCCCAGCTCCACGCTCGTCTGCCGGCAGCTTGCCCGCACCCGCATCATCCTGTGCGCCGCACCCGGCTATCTGGCGGCCCATGGCGCGCCCCGGGTGCCGGCGGACCTCGCCAGCCACACGGTCATCGCCTACAGCTACCGGTCGGGGGGCGACGAGTGGCAGTTCGACGGGCCGGACGGGCGCGTGAGCGTGCGCACCCGGCCGTCTGCGCACACCAACAGCGGCGACACCTGCCGCGCAATGGCGCTCGCCAACCAGGGGGTGATCCTGCAGCCGGGCTTCCTCGTCGCCGATGATCTGGCCGCCGGCACGCTGGTGGAGCTGATGCCCGCGTATCGATCCGTCACGCTCGGCATTTATGCGCTGTATCCCACGCGCAAATTCGTCCCGCCGAAGGTGCGCGCGCTTGTCGACTTCCTCGCCGAACGCTTCGCCGCGCCGCCGCCGGGCTGGTGAGGCCACGCACGCGGTCGCTTTCGTTGCGGGCGGCGGAACAGCCCATCCCCGGGACAGGGGTTTATCTAGCAGCCTGTCGGACTACCCCCTGTAAAATGCCGCATCGCCCCCGGATCCTGAGAGCATGAGCCGCTTCCGCCCGATCGACCGCCAAACGGACTACCTGCTGCCGCCCTCGGTACAGGAGTGGCTGCCCGAAACGCACCTGGCGCGCTATGTGGTCGACGTGGTCGAGGCACTGGACCTGTCGGCGCTGGAGCGGGCGTATGCGGGGCGTGGGAGCGATGCGTACCACCCGGCGATGCTGCTGTCGCTGCTGATCTACGGCTACGCGACGGGGACGCATTCGAGCCGCCGGATCGAGCGGGCGACTTACGATTCGCTGGCGTTTAGGTTCATCGCCTGCAACCAGCACCCGGACCACGACACCCTGGCGAGTTTCCGGCGCCGCTTCGGCGAACAGTTCGCCGAGCTCTTCGTGCAAGTGCTGCAGGTCGCACGCGAGAACCAGCTCTCGCGCTTTGGCACGGTCAGCCTGGACGGCACCAAGCTGCACGCCAACGCCTCCCGGCACAGTGCGCTGTCTTACGGGCACGCGCAGAAGATCGAAGCGCAGCTCAAAGCCGAGGTGCAGGAGATGCTCAAGCTGGCCGAGGCTGCCGACCAAGGCAATGTGCCTGAGGGGGTGGATTTACCGGCGGAGATCAAGCGCCGCGAAGACCGTCTGGCGGCCATCGCGACGGCCAAAGCCAAGATCGAAGCCCGCGCGAAGGAACGTTTCGAGCGCGAGCAAGCCGAGTACGAGGCGAAGATGGCCCAGCGCCAGGCCAAGCAGGCGAGCACGGGCAAGAAGCCCGGTGGCAAGCCCCCCAAGCCCCCGCAGACGGAGCCACAGGCCGAGGATCAGATCAATCTGACCGATGAAGACTCGCGCATCATGAAGGTGGCGGGCGGTGGTTTCGAGCAGTGCTACAACGCGCAAGCCGTGGTCGATACCGAATCGATGCTGGTGGTGGCGCCCCACATCACCACCGCCGGTAACGACAAGGAGCAGGTCGCGCCGATGCTCGAGTGCATCCAGGCACTGCCCGATGGGCTCAATCAACCCACGCGGCTGCTGGCCGACGCCGGCTTTTACAGCGAACGCAACGTCCAGCACTGCCACGACGCCGGGGTCGAGCCGCTGATCGCAGTGGGGCGCGATGCGCATCATCCGGATTGGCGCAGCCGCTTCGAGGAGCCCGCACCGCTCGCGACGCCCACCTCCCACGTCGAGCAGATGAAGCACGCTCTCAAGACCCAGGCCGGTCGCGCCGCCGACGCGCTGCGCAAACAGACCGTCGAGCCGGTGTTCGGCATCATCAAGTCCGTGATGGGTTTCCGTCAGTTCCTGCTGCGCGGTGTTGGCAACGTGCGCAACGAATGGACGCTGGTCTGCCTCGCGTGGAACTTCAAGCGCATGGCCGCATTGCGTCTGCAGTGAGAAAAAACGACAGGAGCATGGCGATTTCACGCGAAAAAGGCGCTTTCGGCTCTGAAATGCCGATTATTTTTCACATCATGAAAACCCGCCTGCCGGTACGCCGTTCGCCGGCTTCAAGTCCGACAGGCTGCTAGGTTGCCGGTAGCAATACCTTGTCGTCCACGCAAAGGCCAATCGAAAAAAGGAGGCGCAACGCATGCTGATCAACGGGCAGTGGGTGGAAAAGTGGCAACCGGTGCAGGCGAGCGACGACGAGGGTCGATTCCTGCGCCAGGACTCCGGCTTCCGGCATCGCATCGGCGCAGACAGCCCCGAAGGCTTCACCCCGGAGGCCGGGCGCTACGTGCTGTACGTGGCCTACATCTGCCCGTGGGCCTGCCGCACCCTGATCGCGCTGCGCCTCAAGGGGCTGGCGCATGCGATCGACGTGCGCGTGGTCGATCCGCGTCTCACCGACCAGGGCTGGGCCTTCAGCGGCGAACTGGGCACCGACCTCGACGACATCAACGGCGCGCACCACATGCACGCGCTGTACACCCGCGCGCACCCGACCTACAGCGGACGGGCAACCGTGCCCGTGCTGTGGGACCGGTCGCGTCGCACCATCATCAATAACGAATCGGCCGACATCCTGCAGATCCTGAACAGCGATTTCGGCGCCCTGGCGCAAAGCGAGATCGACCTGCGCCCCGACGCCTTGGTCACCGCGATCGATGACGCCAACACGCGGCTCTACGCAGACTTCAACAACGGCGTGTATCAGGCCGGCTTCGCCACCACCCAGGCGGCCTACGACGAAGCGGTGCGGCGGGTGTTCGACTGCCTTGCGTGGATGGACGCCCGACTCGAGAACGCCCAGTGGCTGGTGGGCGAACACCTCACCGAGACCGACATCCGCGCCTTCGTCACCCTGGTCCGGTTCGACCTGGCGTACTACGGGCTCTTCAAGTGCAACCTGCGCCCGCTCTCCGCCTACCCGAACGTGATGGCCTATCTGCGCCGCCTGCTGGCAATGCCGGAATTTGCCGGCAGCGTCCGTGCCGACCACATCAAGGCCGGGTATTACTCGATCAGGGCGCTGAACCCGACGGGGATCGTGCCGGCGGGGCCGCTGCTCGACTACCTCTAACGAGCAGTCTTCGGGCTTCCCACGAGCGCGCGCAATCGAGCGTGCAACCGTTTACATGAGAGTCACTCTCATCTACGATGCTAACCGTTCTCATTTGCAGTTTGAGAACCGGGATAGCCAGCCAGCCCTGCTGCCAAGACCTCGCACGAGGTCGTTCGCCAGCCAGCCACCCCGATCCAGCGTTGGTGCGCCGCCATCGGTGCAAGCGACCAATCCGGACCAAACGGGTGCGACTCGGGATCGTGCGCTTGGTGTTCGAGCGCGTGACCTCGTGCGTTCCACAAGCTGCTGACCGAAACCCCGTCCCCACGGGACCTGGCTGACTCTCCCTCCCATCATGATGACTTTGCCCTCTCGCCACGCGCACCTCGTCCGCACGAGCGTCGCGAACGCCCCCGGTTTCCCACTCGCCTCCTCCCTCATTGCACTAGCCTTTGGTCTTGGCACCAGCACGGCAATCGCGCAAGACACCGGCCGGACCACCACGCTCCCCGCCGTAACGGTCACCGACGGCGTCACCGAATCGGCGACCGGACCGGTGCTGGGCTACGTCGCCAAGCGCAGCGCGACCGCCACGAAGACCGACACCCCACTCTCGGAGACGCCCCAGGCGGTCTCGGTCATCACCGCCGACCGCATGCGAGACCAGGGCGCGCAAACAGTCCAGGACGCCTTGCGCTACACCGCAGGCGTGCGGGGCGAGACCTACGGGCTGGACAGCCGGGGCGACTGGTCGACCGTTCGCGGCACCGACCCGGTCGTGTTTCAGGACGGCATGCAGCAGACCTTCGGCTACTACGCCAGCGCCCGCCCCGATCCCTTCACGCTCGAGCGCATCGAAGTGCTCAAGGGACCGGCGTCGGTGCTCTACGGCCAGGGCTCGGTCGGCGGCATCATCAACCTGGTCACCAAGCGCCCGCTGGACACACGCCACGGGGAGATTCAGCTCCAGGCCGGCAACTACGACCGCGCACAGCTCGCTGCGGACCTCACCGGTCCGCTCAACGAAGACAAGACCCTGCTCTATCGCCTCGTCGCAATCGGCCGCGACAGTGGGACGCAGGTCGACAAGGTCGATGACGACCGTTACGTGCTGATGCCCTCGCTCACCTGGCGCCCCGATGCCCAACTCGAATGGACGCTGCTGGCGAACCTGCAGAAGGACGAGACCGGCTCGACCACCCAGTTCCTCCCCCATGCGGGCACGGTCCTCCCAGCCCCGGCCGGTCTGCCGCGCATCCCGGTCGATGTGTTCATGAGCGAGCCCGGCTTCGACGAATACGACACCGAACAGCGCGCCCTGACCTCGCTACTCACCTATCGCCCCAACCATGTGTGGACCTTGCGCCAGAACCTGCGCTACGCCGATAGCGAGGTCAGCTATCAGACGATCTACCCGCGCTTCCGTCCGCAACTGCAGCCCAACGGCGACATCGATCGGGTCTTCTGGGTGGCGAAGCCGGACCTCAAATACTGGACGGTGGATCATCAAGCCCAGGCCAATCTGGATCAGGGCCGCCTCAAACAAACCTTGCTGGCCGGCATCGACTTCCAGCATGCGGTGACGAACCGCCGCTGGGCATACGGTGCGGCGGGCACGCTCAATCTCTACAACCCGGTGTATGGCAACTTCACCCCACCGGCGGCGAGCGCCTTCGTGGACGATCCGGAGAACACGATCCGCCAGACCGGCTTCTATGTTCAGGATCAACTGACCTGGGACGATCGCTGGATCGTCGTGCTCGGCCTGCGTCATGACCGTGCGGAGAACGAAACCGAGGGCAATCCGACGCAGCGGGACGACGCCAACACCAAGCGGCTCGCGTTGATGTACAAGGCCGACAACGGCCTGTCGCCCTACCTCAGCTACGCCGAGTCCTTCGAGCCGACCATCGGCCTGAACGGGGACGGCAAGGCCTTCAAGCCGCTGCGTGGCGAACAATACGAACTGGGCGTGAAATACGAGCCGGCCGAGGGCTTCGGGCTGATCAACGCGGCCATCTACGATCTGCGCGAGGAGAACCGCAAGGCGCCCGATCCCAACAACCCGCTCAATCAGCTCCAGACCGGCGAGGCGCGCACACGCGGGCTCGAACTCGAGGCGGTGCTGCACGCAGCCCGCAACTGGGATCTGATCGCCACTTACTCTTACACCGACAGTGAGGTGCTCGAGGGCACCAACGCGGGCAAGAACCTGCCCAGCGTGCCCGAGCACATGGCCTCGTTGTGGTCGCAGCACCGCTTCTCGATTGGGGAGATGACGGGTTTCCGGGGCGGCTTCGGCGTGCGCTACATCGGCACCAGCTGGGACGGCACCGACACGCTCGCGACGCCGAGCCAGACCCTGGTCGATGCCATGGTGGGTTACGACGTGGGCGCCTGGAGCTTTGCGCTGAACGTCAACAACCTCACCGACAAGACCTACTACACGACCTGCCTCGCACGCGGCGACTGCTTCGTCGGCAACCGTCGCACGGTGGTCGGTACGGCCAGCTATCGGTTCTGACCCCATGGCGATCGCAAACCGAAAACGCTGGTTCCAGGTTCACGGCTGGCTGTCGCTGCCGGTGTGGGCGGTGTTCTGCTTCGTCTGCGTGACGGGCACGATCGCCGTGATCAGTCATGAGCTGACCTGGCTCACCAACCCGGCGGCCCGCGCAACGAACCCGGACGACCGGCCAGCGCAGCCGCTGCCCGTGCTGGTCGACGCGGTGCGCGATGCCGTGCCCGGGGCGCAGATCCGCCAGGTGATGGTGTTCGAGCCCTATCTCGTCACCGCCATCGGCTTCTCCGTGCCGGGCAAGCCGCCCGCGCTCGCCTATGTGAACCCGTACACCGCCCAGGTGCAAATGATCAACGAGGGGCTGACCTTCATCGGCTTCATGCGCTCGCTCCACGGCTGGCTGCTCTTTCCCTGGCATCACAGCTGGAGCATCGGCTACTACCTGGTCGCGGCGATGTCGCTGGTGACCCTGGGCGCGATGGCGACCGGCGTGGTCATCTACAAGCGCTTCTGGCGCGCCTACACCCGGCCGCAGTTGAGGCTCGGCGCCGGCGCGCGGGTCCTGCTCGGTGACTTCCATCGCCTGGCGGGCGCCTGGTCGCTGTGGTTCCTGCTCGTGATCGGGCTGACCGGGCTGTGGTACCTCGTGCAGGCCATGCTCTGGCACAACGAGGTGCACGTGTGGGACGAACCGGCGCTCGTGGCCGTGCAGGATCTCCCACAGCCCGTCGGAACGCCGCCCGAGCCGATCGGGCTCGAGCGCGCACTGGGCGCCGCAATCGCGGCGCTTCCCGAGATGCGTCCGCGCTGGATCGCGTTCCCGGAACACAACCGGGCCCACTTCAGCATCGCCGGCACGAGTGGCAACGTCCTGTACGACCCGTATTCGATGCGCGCCTTCGTGAACCCATGGACCGGCGCAGTGGACGCGACGCGGACACCCGACGATATGAACGCGCTCCAGACCATCTCACACATTGCCGACCCGCTGCACTACGGAACCCTGGGCGGCATCTGGACCAAGCTGATCTGGTTCGTGTTCGGAATGTTGCTCAGCACGATGTCGATCACGGGCTTCGTGATCTGGCGCAAGCGCACCTTCGGCGCGGCCACCCGTGACGGCCGTGTGAAAAATGCCGGTGGCGAGATCACAGCCCGTTCGGGTTCGACCCTGGAGAATGCATGAAACAGCCCGAACCCACACGCTGGCATCGCCGCAAGTATTGGATCAATGCGCTGGTCCTGCTCGCACCGATCTGGTTCCTGTATGCCTCATTGACGCCGGTGTTTCCGCCCCCATGGGAAACGAAAACTGCCGGCCAGATCACGGTGACGCCGTCGCCGCACGATGAGGGCGCACCCTACGAACACGACGGAATCCGGGTGAAGGACTTCAGTTTCCGCTTCTGCGACGGCTGCCGCGAAACCATCCGGCTTGCCTCCGCCAACGTCGGTCTCGCCCCCACCTCCCCCGAGGATGTCGAGGACGGACTCGTGCACGGTCAGGGCAACCTTCAGGAGGCCCACGTCCCCTACCCGGCGCACTTGAGCGGGAACGAGCGGCTGTGGCTCAGCGTTCAGACCTGGGACGGCGCGCTGCACCACATCGGCTGGCCGCTGCGTTGAGTCCGCCCCATCTTCCACGAAGCATCCCTTAACCGGGCCCGTGGGCCCATCTTTCCCAGCCAGCCAGTCGCGCCCTTGCGGCAAGCCAGCCACATTCGCCTGCAAGGAGTGATTGATGAATCGCAAGACGCTCGCACCGAGCACCCCCGCCCTCTCATTGCGCCGCAAGAGCCTCTTCCTGGCCGTGGCGGCAACACTGTCACTGCCCGGCTCGGGGGTCGCCGCCGACGTCGCACTGCCGCGCATCGACGTGGTCGGCGAAGATGCCGAAGCCCAGCAGCGGATCCCCGGCGCGGTCAATGTCGTAACCAAGGAAGCCCTGGAACGCGCGCAGCCGCTGTCGACCGAGGCTGCACTCAAGTCCGTGCCGGGCGTGGTGATCAAGCCGGAAGAGGAGTCGGCGGTCGTCGGCAACATTGGCATGCGCGGCCTGAGCGCGGCCGACTACAAGACGCTCATCCTGGAAGACGGGGTGCCGGTGGCGCCGGGGCTTTTCGTTGGCAACGGGCGCTACTACAACCCGCGCATCCAGCGCATGGAGAGCATCGAGGTGCTCAAGGGCGCGGCGTCGCTGCGTTATGGCCCCAGCACCATCGGCGGCGTCATCAACTACAGGACGAAGACGCCGGAGCCCGGCGTGTCGCTGTCCGGCCGTGTCGGCTCGCACGATTACCAGGAAGCGACCATCGAAGCCGGCGGACAGTCGCCCTCGGGCGACGCGATCGGCGGCCTGGTGTTCACGGACGCGCGCAGCGATGGCTTCCAGGACAAGGGGTTCGAGATGCAGGACCTGATGATCAAGGGCGGCATGGCGATCGGGGACAACCAGTGGATCGGCGCCAAGTTCACCCACTACGAGAACGACGCCAACATCTCCTATCGCGGCGTGTTCCTCGACGCCTACAAGGCGGAAGCCAGCTTCAACCCGGCCCCGGACGACTGGTTCCTCACCGAGCGCGACTCCTTCGACATCAACCACGAGTGGGCCATCAACGCCGACACCACCCTGAACACCCTGCTCTACTGGAGCGAGATGAACCGGGACTACTGGCGCTTCGGGACGGTCAAGGACGCGCCGACGAAGGTCGTGAATGGCCTCACCCAGTGGAATTACAGCGACAGCGTCAACGGCAACAACCGCAGCTTCGAACGCCTCGGCCTCGACAGCCGGCTCGCCATCCGCCACGGCAGCTTCGGCATGCGCAACGAAACCGAGCTCGGTATCCGAATCATGGACGAGGAAATGGTCGACCAGACCATCAATGCCAAGCGCGCCACGCCCAGAAGCGGCACGCTCGCCAAGGACGTGGTGGACTCCGCGACCAGCTACGCGCTGTTCGCGCAGAACCGCTTCATCATCAACGACCGTCTCGCGATCACGCCGGGCGTGCGCGTCGAAAGCTACGAGCAGACCCGCGAGGATCTGCAGAGCAACCAGCGCGCCGAAACCTCGAACACCGAGGTCATGCCCGGACTCGGCATCACCTTCCAGGTCGCGCCCATGGCCCAGCTCTACGGTGGCGTCTACAAGGCCTTCGGCCCGGCGCTCAACGGCGACGCCCTGGAGGGCTATCAGGATCAGCAGCTCGAAGCCGAACGTTCGATCAACTTCGAAATCGGCGTGCGCGGCAACAACGAGCGCCTGCGCTACGAGCTGACCGCCTTCCGCATGGACTTCGACAACCAGATCATTCCGGCCAACAGCAACAGCGATTTCCAGCGCACCAACGGCGGCGAAACGCTGCATCAGGGTCTGGAAGCGGCGATCGGGTACGACTTCGGCAACGGCTTCAGCGTCGATGCGAACACCACCTGGATCCCGGATGCCGAATTCGTCGGCAACCGCTACAAGGCGGACGGCTCGCTCGACATCCCCGACGGCAACCGGGTGACCTACGCACCGGAATGGGTCGCCAACCTGATCTTCGCCTACCAGTCGGGACCGCTGAAGACCGCCTTGAGCGTCAATTACATCGACGAGCAATTTACTGACGCCGCCAACACCGTGGCGATCAAGGAGAACACCTCGGGCTTCTTCACCGGCCAGCTCGATGCCTACACCACGGTCGATCTGACCGCGAGCTACGCGATCAACAAGCAATTCAGCGTCTTCGGGGCGGTAAAGAACCTCACCGATGAACACTATGTCGCGAGCCTGAGGCAGGGCATCTACGTCGGGCCTGAGCGCTCGGTCGAGGTGGGGGCCAGGTACAGCTTCTGACGGCGCGCCAGCGAGGTTTGTCCTTGCCCGCCAAACGGGCGGATCGCGGGGCCGGTTTGTGGGCAGCACGTTTCCTCAGGGTGCGTGCCCCGCAAGTCCGGCCCCAGCTTTCAGATGGCCGACGGCTCGATGCGGAAGCGCGAAACGATCGTGGCCAAATCTTGGGAGATCTCGCGAATCCGGTCGGCCGACGCCTTGGTGTGCCCGGCAGCCTGATGCGCCCGGTCCAGGAGCGCATCGATCGTGCCGACCTGCGCGACGATCTCCGCGCCCGCCCCCTGACCGATCTGCACGAGGCGGATGATCTCGCCCACCACATCAATCACCTTCTGCGCCGACTGCTCGATCGATTCGATCGCCTCGCCGGCCGAGCGCGCCAGGGTCGTGCTCTGTTCCATCTCGACGCCAACCCGCTGCATCAAGCTGGTGCACTCGTGCGAGGCGCGGTGGATGCCGCCGATGCGCTGGTTGATGAGCTCGGTCGCGGCGGCCGAACGTTCGGCCAGCTTGCGCACCTCGTCGGCCACCACCGCAAAGCCCCGTCCCGTCTCCCCTGCACGCGCGGCCTCGATCGCCGCGTTGAGGGCCAGCAGATTGGTCTGGTCGGCGATCTGACGAATCTCGGACACTACACTCTCGATCTCCCCCACTTCCTCGGCCAGCGCGAACACCTGCGCCGAGGCGCCGTCGATGTGCGCGGCCAGCGCATCGATGCGGTTGGCCGTTTCGCGGATCACTGCACTGCGCGAAGTGGCTGCCTGGCTCGACGCCTCGGTGATCCGGCCGGCCTGACGCGACTCTCGATCGATGTCGAGGATGTGCTGCTGGATCGACTGGACGGCCTGCTGGATGTGCTTGGACGAATCACTGCCTTCCGAGGCAATGTGCGCCACGACGAGTGCCGACTGATGCATCTCGGCCGTGGCGTTCTCGTTGCTGCGGATGATGCCGACGATGGCGCCCAGGCTGTGCTGCAGGGTATCGAGCAAGACATTGAACGCGCGCACGGACTGGCCGATCTCGTCGTTGCGGGTCACGGGCACGCGCTGCGTGAAGTCGAGCGATGCCGCGATGCCGGCCATCGTGCCCTCCATGGCGCGCAGCGGCCGGACGATGTTGCGGTGCAGGCGCATGACCAAGGCGATCAATATCAGCAAGGTGATCCCGCCGGCCCAGCCCAGCACGCGGATGGTGTGCGCGAGTTCCTCGCGCACCGACGCCACCGAAGCATCCTTGCTCCGGCCCTTTTCGATGCGCAGGTCGCCGAGCACCTGCTGCAGTTCGTTCTTGTAGCCGGCCACGTTGGCGTAAAGGCTCGCTTCTGCCAGCACACGCCGACCAGCGCGCGCATGAGCGACGACCTCGTCACTGGCGCTCCGATAGTCGGCGAGCCGCTGCGCGGCGTGTTCGAGCAGGCCGCTCTCCTTGGCCGTCGACGGCACCTTGCGCAGCGCGTCCAGGCTTGCGGAAAGCCTCGTCTGCTGGGCGCTCAGCCGCTCCTGCGCACTCGCAGCGATGTCCGCGCTTGGCGCGAACACGAGCTCGATCAGGTCGAGCTCGGCCTGCTTGAGGTCGGCCACGAGGTCGGAGGCGACCAGCGCGCCCGGGATGGCATTGTCGGTGAGGGTCTGGATCAGCTCGCCATTGCGCCGGAACTGACTGTTGCCGATGACGCCGATCGACAGCAGCAGCGTCGCGGTGATGACGATGAGAACAACGAGGTTTTGTCTGATGCTCATGAAGCGATTCCACAATCTGGGGGCAATCGAAGCCCCATGGGGCAGCAGCGATACGCCCCCTTCGGACTTGAAAAACTCGGCATGCTTGACGGCACGACGCCCAAGCGCCAGCCCCCTATTGAACTTCACGGCACGTTACGGTACGTGGTCACGGGCGCACCCATTACGCAGCGGTTGTGCACGATGTCACGCCGCCACTCAATGACGTCGACGAACAAGACGAGGACGGGAACGGCGAGATACCCACCACGCGTCGGGGGTGTGACCCGATCACGCGCTGCAACTGCGAGTCACACCCCAGGCGGAGATACCGCCGGCCTCAGCGCTGTGCCTGCATGGCGTCGAAACCCTCGGCCGCTTTCTGGACGTCGGGTGGAAAATCCGACATCTCCTGCACCTGCCGGATCTCGATGATCTCGTTGTCCGCCATCGGGCAGCGCGACGCCCACGCGATCGCCTCCGCCTTCGACTTCACGTCGATCATCCAGTAGCCGCCGAGTACCTCCGTGGTCTCGATGAAGGGACCGTCGGTGACCGTCGGCTTGCCGCCGGAGAACGAGACGCGCGCGCCCATCGACGGCGGGTGCAGGCCGTCGAGCGTCAGCAGCACGCCCGCCGCTTGCAGCGCCTCGTTGTATTTCATCATCGCCTCGACCGCCTTCGCGTCGGGCACCGTTCCCGGTGGGGCCTTCTCGTAACCCTTCGGGATCACCAGCATCATGAACCGCATGTCAATGGCCCTCCTTGTCGGCTGCGCAATTGATCATCCAGGGCACGCCGAAGCGGTCGGTGCACATGGCGAAGCGAGCAGCCCAGAAGGTGGCGCCGAGCGGCATCTGTACCGTGCCGTTGTCGGAGAGCGCGGCGAAGATGCGCTCGGCCTCGGCGATCGAGTCGACATTGAGCGATACCGAGCAGCCTTTGATGCCCTCGTACGGAAACGAGGGCACGGCGTCCGAAGCCATCAGCGTCTGGCCGTCGATGGCGAGGCAGGCGTGCATGATGCGATCGCCGAATTCGGCGGGAACCTGCCCGCAACCGGGCTGATCTGCGCCGCCCACGGGCGCGTCGGCGAACCGCATCATGGCCTGGAGGGTGCCGCCGAGGCACTGCTGATAGAACTTGAAGGCCGCTTCGCACTGGCCGTCGAAGATCAGGTAGGGATCGATCCGCATGATGTTCTCCTCGGAACGTCAGGGTTCCAGCCACAGGGCCGTGTTGCTCTGGGGGTCGAACGGGGCGGAGAAGTGCTCGTGCACGACGCGCCAGTTGCCGTCCTGCCTGCGCAGGCAGGAGGTCAGGCGCATCCAGCCGGACATCTCCTTGCCATCCGGGCCGGTGCCGCCACAACGCGTGAGGCCGTGCGCGAAAGCCAGCTCGGCGTCGGCGCTGATCTGCAGCTCATGGAGTTCGAAGAGCATCGCCCCGCCACACATGGCCATGCAGGTTTCCCAGTGCTTGCGGTAGGCGTCGGCGCCCTTGAATTGCAGTTGCGCGATGGCGTCGAAGGCGACGATGTCCGGTGCGTAATGGCCGAAGATGCGCTCGACATCCTTGGCGCGGACAGCGTCCGCCCAGTCCTCCAGTGCCGTGCGAATTTCCGTTTCGCTGAGTGCGACGGTGGATCTCGTGTCCATGTTTGTCTCCTTGGGGTTGCAAGTGGCGCGGTTGCGCCCAGTGGTCGATCGGCGAATCACCGATTCGACATCGCTCGTTCCTTCAGCAGTTGGATTCCTGCGTCTCGAAACCCAACGCGCGCAGGGTCTGCAGGTCCTGTGCGACCGGGCGCACCTCGACGCACCCGAAGTGCGCGCCGGGAATCCGCGCGGCGACCTGGATGGCTTCGTTCAGATCCCGCGCCTCGATCAGGTAGTAGCCGCCGAGTTGCTCCTTGGTCTCGACCCAGGGACCGTCGGTGGCCGAGATGCGGCCGTCGCGCACACGGACGGTGGTCGCGGCATCGGGGGGTAGCAGGCGGTTGCAGCCGAGGTAGTGGCCGCTCGCGCGAATGGCGTTGGTAAACGCGTGGTATTCCTCGAAGTGCTTGTCCGCATCGGCGCGCGGCATCTGCTCCATGACTTTCTCTGCACAGATCAGGCACAGGTATTTCATCGTGGCTCTCCTGATGGAATCGGGGTTTGCGTACCACTGGTCGAACGCGGGACGACGAGATCGACATCCGGCCGCAAAAAAACATCACGCTGCGAGTTCCGTCAGCCGGCGCTCGAGGAAGCGACGCTCCGGTGCCTGCATCGTCAGCGTGAGCGCCCGCTGGTAGGACACCCGTGCTTCCGCGTTACGGCCCAGACGCCGGCAAAGGTCGGCGCGCGCCGCGTGCGCGAGGTGATAGTCGGCAAGCTCGCCGCGCACGAGGATCGCGTCGATCGCCGCCAGCCCCGCCGCCGCGCCGTCGCGCATCGCCACGGCGACCGCGCGATTGAGCTCGACGACCGGCGAAGGCTCACGCTGCAGCAGCAGATCGTAGAGGCCGACGATCTGGACCCAGTCGGTCTCGGCAGCAGTGGGCGCCTCGGCATGGACTGCGGCGATCGCGGCTTGCAGCGCATACGGGCCGGCGGGCCCGGCGACGAGTGCGCGCTCGACCAGCGCCGTGCCCTCCGCGATCAACGCGCGCTGCCACTGCGAACGGTCCTGTTCGTCGAGCAGGACGAGATCGCCGCTCGGCGTGCTGCGGGCGATGCGGCGCGACTCATGAATCAGCATCAGCGCGAGCAGTCCGAGCGCCTCCGGTTCGGGGATCAGTTCGACGAGCAGCCGTCCGAGCCGGATCGCCTCGGTGGACAGTTCGGTACGGGTCAGCGTGTCGCCAACCGAAGCCGAGTAGCCTTCGTTGAACACGAGGTAGATCACCCGCAACACGCTGTCGAGCCGGGCCGGCAGTTCCGCACGTTCGGGCACTTCATACGGGATGCGCGCGTCGCGGATCCTGGCCTTGGCGCGCACGATGCGCTGCGCCAGGGTCGGCGGCGAAATGAGAAAGGCGCGGGCGATCTCTTCGGTGGTGAGACCGCACACTTCACGCAGCGTCAGCGCGATCTGCGCCTCGGCCGACAGGGCCGGATGGCAACAGGTGAAGATCAGGCGCAGGCGGTCGTCCTCGACACCGTGGCCGAGGCCATCCCCATCTGTCGCGTATTCGCTCGTCGGATCGGGCCGGTCGTCCAGGTCCTCGACGAAGTCGAAGCGCGCGCGCCGGCGCAGGGCATCGACCGCCTTGAAGCGCCCGGTCGATACCAGCCAGGAACGGGGGTTGGCGGGAATCCCGTGCTCGGGCCACTGCTCGAGCGCGGCGCGAAAGGCATCATGCAGCCCTTCCTCGGCGAGGTCGAAGTCGCCGAGCAGGCGGATCAGTGTGGCAAAGACGCGGCGCGACTCGGTACGGTAGATCTCCTCCACCTTCCGGCGCACTGCCGCCGCCGAGGGCTGCTGCCCTGTGTCCGATGCGGCATCACGTTCGACCATCGGGGGCATCTCCGTTCGTCGAAGGACATGCCGTAGACTAGTTCACTTGGCTGCATGCTCAATGTTGTCGGATCGGGCCCCGTCCGACATGGCTTCCGAAGCGCTACCCGGCATGCCGCGCTTCAATGCCTTGGCGACAGGCGGGCACGGCGACGAATGATCCGGAACGCCTTCAGCGCGAGCTGACGCGCATCGGGTGTTCTCTGCCATAGCTGCTCTTCGCGGTGGCGTCGTCGCGCCGGGTCGCGCGCGCTTGCACATGCAGCACGCCCCCGACGTGAAGGCAGCGCGCGTGCAGGGCTGGGCGATGCTCAACCGCAGGCGGCAACCTGAACGATCCGGTCCCGCGCGCCCGGTGCCACCGGCGAGCGCTCGGCGAAGTAATCCGCGAACGCATCGACATCCACCTCGCCGCCGAGCGCATCGCGCCCGAGGTTGAACACCCCAAAACCGTCCCCGCCGCTGGCGAGGAAGGAGTTCATCGTCACCCGGTAGTCGCCGCTCGCCTCGACCGGGACGCCGTCGAGCGTGACCGAGCCCGGGCACACGTACAGGCCGCCGAGCGCGCTCTGCGACGGACGGAAGCTGTGACGGTATGCGAAGCGTTCGGACACCTGCAGGATGCGGCCGCTGGCCGGCTGACCGATCGCCCACTGCTGCTCGAGCAGTGCGTAGATCTGCGCACCGGTGAGGGTCTTCACCACCAGGCTGTTGGCGAAGGGCTGGACGGTGAAGGCCTCGCCATAGGTGACCTGGCCGTCCCCTTCCCCGGCGTTGCTACTCGGATAGGTGAGGTCGGCACGGATGCCGCCCGGGTTCATGAACGCCACCACCGCACCGCCGCGCTCGGGCGCAGCCGTGGCACGCAGTTGCGCATCGGCGATCACGTCGCCCAGCGCGGACTCGCCGGCCGCGTTTGCGCTGCGGGTGATCGGCGCGGTGATCGAGCCGATGACGCGGTTGGCGATCGGCTCGGCGAGCGCGTTGTAGTTTGCGACGACCGAGGTGATCTTCGCGTCGGGCTGGATGGGCGTCGCGGTGTTGAGGTAGTTGACGCGATCCACCAGCAGGTTCTCGGCGGCCGCGCCGATCACGTCGCGCGACGCACGATCCAGCGTGAGGTCGATGCGGGTGATCAGGCGGCCGAACGAACCTGCGCTGGTGACCGGAATGTCGCGCCCTTCCGCATTGGGCAGGCGGCAGTTGTAGGCCTGGTGCGTGTGGCCGGTGACGACCAGATCCACCGCGCCGTGCAGACGGCCGACGATATCCACCACCGGACCCGACACGCCGCTGCAGCCATTGATGCTGCCGGGCGCGACACCGCCCTCGTGGATCAGCACCACCACGGCTTCGACGCCTTCGCGGCGCAGGCGGCCGATCAGCGCGTTGGCCGATTCCGCTTCGTCGCCGAACCGCAGGCCCTCGATGCCCGCCGGGGTGACAATGCCCGGCGTGCCTTCGAGCGTCATGCCGATGAAGGCCACGCGCACGCCGTCCACCTCACGAATCCCGTAGGCAGGGAAGAGGGTCTTGCCACTCAGGCTGTCGGTGACGTTGGCGGCGAGGAACTGGAAGCGCGCGCCCTCGAACGGGGACGGGGTGCCGACCCGCGCGCCCTGGCACGAATTCGCATCGGTCGGGTGGCAGCCGCCGTGCTGCATGCGCAGCAGCTCGTCCTTGCCTTCGTCGAACTCGTGGTTGCCGACCGCGTTGAAGTCGAGCCCGAGCAGGTTCATCGTCTCGATCGTCGGTTCGTCGTGGAAGAGCGCGGAATTGAGCGGGCTGCCGCCGATCAGGTCGCCCGCCGACACCACCGCGCTGTGCGCCGCCTCGTCGCGCAAGCGGCGCACGAGTCCCGCCATGTAATCGACACCGCCCGCCGGCACCGCCAGGCGAGCGCCCGTCGCCGTGCTGCGATAGATGCCGTCGACGTCGCTGCGCAGGCTGAGGTTCGCGCCGTCGATGTTGCCGTGGAAGTCGTTGAAGGCGATCACGCGCAAGCCCAGCGTGCGCCCGGCGTTCGAGCGCGCAGCGGCGCTGGTGAGCGCACCCGCCTCGCGAGCGCTGATGACGCCGGCAGCCCGCCAGGCATCGATCTGGCGCGTGAGCGCGGATATGAACTCGCCATGGCTGGCATAGCGGGCGCCCTCGGCGACGGTGTCGATGATCTGGGCGTTGAGGCAGACGCCGTCCACCGCACGGTCAGCGACGGCACTTGCCACCTTGCCGGCCCCCTCCCCGAAGCTCACGGCACCGCCACAGGCGACCGTTGCGGCAAATGCGGCGCCCGACAGGGCCATCGTGCTCGCCAGGACGAGCGGTTTGATCATGGATTGCATGGCGGACTCCTCGGGCGCACGGCAGAAATGGACTGCCGGCCACACTAGGACGTCCGCGTTGCGCGGATTTGACGAGGACAAGACGGCGGGATTTCAGCCCGACGGGCTAGGCGCGCGCGAGCGAGAGATCACTGCACTTGCTCTGACCACCACCGGTTGGTGCGCCGTTCATTCTTGCTTCTTGCGCGTCGGGAGGAGTCCGAGCTTTGCCGCCAATGCGCGGGGGATGGCGACCCTCACATCCGTCCCATGCGGCGTCACGTCAATCGAGACTTCGGACACACCGGAGATCTCCAGGTAGACGGGGAAGTCTGCTGGGGCAAGGCACTCCTCATAGACGTGAGCGGAAGTGCCGCTCGCTTCGTCAACATGGTAATTCAGGCTAGCTTTCGTGCTCATGACATCTCCTTAGAGTCCGAACCCTGTGCTTGTTGTCGCGGCCGAACACGGCGTTCTACGGGGCACGGGCCTGCTAGATCCCTGGGGTCTCGTACCCGCGTGGGGCTGCCCCACCCGTGGTCAGTAGGCACCGTGCTCGAGCGTCGCAGTCGCCTTGGCGACACGTAGGACCTCTGCTGCTCGACCGCATCTCAACAGATTGAGTGGGATGCGCCCTTGAAGGAGCGGCTCGGGGTGCCTAAGGAAATCGTACAACTGCCATGGGCGTCTGCCACCAAAAAGACCCAGCAATTGCGGCATAACCTCGCGCACGCGTGGCTCAAACTGACAGGCAGGAAACCTGTGATGTCGGCCCTTCAAGCCCGGAAGCGACAGCGCGAGCACAAGATTCGATCGCCTCCGGCGCGACAACTCGTTCACAGAACACCCTGCCAGGGCAGACGCTGCAGACAGCGTCAGCATGTCCTCACCTGCCAAAATCTGGCGTTCTGCATCTTCACTAGCCGCAAGCATGGCGGCTTCCAGAGCACGCACACGGACACCATCTCGCTCACGGGCCACGTCACGCTCCTGCCGTCCGGATCTGCCCGCCCAATCCTTGCCTCCGTAGCTTCAGCCTGTAGGCTTACCGGTCTGCCGATCACAACGCGCCGCGTAGATCTCGGCGAGTCGAAACATTCCTGCGACCCGCCCGCGATCGTCACCGCCGAGCCAGTGAAAGCGCAGCCCCTCTGACTCATCAAGCGCATGCACGACCACACCAGGCAGACTGTTGTGCCGGAGATCGTTGCGGATGACAGATTCAAGCGCAAAGCTGATATGGTGCCACCCACGCGTGCGCACGGGCGGAAGACGAAACTGGCTCGCAAGATCCCAAGCCTGCAGCCTTTCCGGCGCGACCGGACGCAAGTCATCCACGAGATCGTCTTCACGACACGACATCTCACGATCGAGCAGGAAGTCCTGCCCCCCGTGCGCAGCACAGCGCGTCTTGATCCAGCCGTCCCCCGTCTGTACACCCGGAGCTCCGCATTCTTCGCAGATCATGGTTGAGAGATGGTCCGCCAGCCAGATCAAGCCGGCCGTGTATTCATCGCCTCCGCTTACATAGAAGCGTAACCCGCCGAATTTCTCCTTGACCTGCAGTGCGACGACGGGCCCGGCGCCGGTTGTATCGACCCGGCGCTGAATCTCGCAGCAGAGGGTGTCAATCAGGCCATACCAGCCGCTTCCGCAACAGAACCCCCAGCACATCGCAGTGCGGCTGACAGGTGCATGCCGGTCCCGAAAGATGGCGGGATAGTGACTGCATAGCAGTTGATCGAGATCTGGATCCATGTTCATCCTTCATGTCAGCATGGTGGCCTTTCATGCCTCCCGCCCCTTGCCAGAGGCGGCCTCAAACAGCAGCCACAGCACGTCAGTGAAATCGCGCTCGTCATGAGCTCCATTCAAGCGCTTCCACGCACCCCAGACGAAAGCCGCATCGTCACAGTGGCTCGGCTGACCGATCAGCCGGTAGCGTCGCCCGCTTCGGGTCACACAGAGTCGGCTCGCCGGGTCGACATGCTGGACCGGGCTCGAGACTTGGCCCTGCGCCGTTTCATTCGCCCAGCCGACGAGATGCAGCGTCGGCGCCTCGCTGAAGGCTGACGAGATCTCGTAGAGCCGCCATCTCGACAAAGCGACCTCCGGGCGGTCGACTACGGACTCGATCGGCCACAGGTACCCTCCCAGCACTCGCACGGCGGGAGTGTTGCTCCTGGTCATCAGAGGGATCCGCCTTTCTCAGTGATCCACTGCGGGCGCGAATCCGAATTTCACGCGGGGCGTCAGATCGTCACCAAAGAGAGCCTCCACGACCTTCACGTTTCTCTGGATGGCCAGCCCCAAGGTGAGCCGAAGGCGCCGGCTTGCCTCGCGCGGCGAGATCCGCGCATCGGCCATCCTGCCCAACAGGGCTTGCGACAGGATCGGACACCCTTCACGATCCTCGCAGTGCGCGCGCCACTGCCGCAGGTAGATCTCGATCAGCTCGCTACGGGTGGGCGCGTCGATCGTGATGACTTCAAAGCGGGAACGGATCGGCGCACTGACCGGACCCAGCTCATTGGCGGTGCCCACTTTCCACACGGTGGATGCGTCCATCGCGACGTCCGTAGCTTGATCGACGAGCCTGCGCGCAGTGCGAGGCTCGAGCAGATCGAGGAGCGCGGTTTCAGTCAGGCAGCGCTCGTCACCCCCGGCCTTGTCCACCTCGTCCAGCAACAGGACCCCGTTGGCCGACCGGCCCATGGCGAGCAGGCGCCACACTTGCCCAGGCGCAGCCGTCGACCAGTGCAGCGACGTACCAATGATCTGAAAAGAACCTTGGGCAGCCGCCAGCGATACTGCCTCGAACTCGACGCCGACCGTCGCAGCTAGCAGCTCGACCAGCATGGTCTTTCCGACGCCCGGCGGCCCAAGGAGCAGCAGGGGTTCCGGCACAAACGTGTCCTCGTAGCCGACCGCGAGCGCGCACATCGCCTCGATGGCGTCGATCGCCCGGCCGCAGTTGGGAAGCTGCTCGCGCAACGTGTCGAATTGCGTCGGGAACGGCTGGGCGAGCCGGTAGCCGGCATCCCGCCGCATGTGAGCCGCCCACGCCTTCAGCTGCTGAAGGCGTTCGCGATCACCTTTCCCGCGCGCCTCGAGCATCGCGTCGATCTCGTCCAAGTTGAAGACCTTCCGTTGCATCCTCCTTTCTTCGTGGGGCGCGGGGTCATCAAAGGGATCCGATGCAGCGGGCACAGTGACAGCCTCGCGGACTTCGGCCTCGTCCAGCACCTCCTGAGTACGCGCCCGGCGGTCCTCCGCGCGGGCGCGCTCCAGCGCCTCGACCTGCAGTGCAGGCAACAACAAGGCGGCCCCCTCTCGCGTGTAAATCTCCGCAGGTGCATAACCGGGGGTCGTCGCGTCGCGCTTCCTCATCTCGCCACCAAGTCCGCGTGACCGTCGTCGCCCCTGCTCTGGGGCAGCGCCATCCGTTCCCATTGGCAAAGAGCACCGATCGAGTAGATCTTCGGTAGCGGGAAATACGGGCGCTTGGGTGCCGGCGCGGTGCGCGGGTCCCGCAGGATCATGGATCGCGCCGACCCCAGCGCGACGTAGCAGATGGGATCGATGTCGCCATACACCTCGCCGCTATCGACGATGTAGAGCCATCCGCCCTCAAGACCGTCCTCGTCACACAGCCCGAACAGGGCCTTGAGCCGCTCACACCGCCAACCATCGCTGCGATTGAGCGCCGGTGGACTCACGAGCAGCACCTCGGTCACATCGAAATCCTGTCGCTCCAGGAGGACCAGGCTTTCGCACATCAGGTCGGCGCTGTTGAAAAGCCAGAGCCCGTCCTTTCGTGCCATCTGCTCTTCGGGGTCCGGCGAAATATCAAGGTCCTCTTCCGGTTGCCAGATCCGTCCCTTGCTGCAGCGCTCGACTTCCGCGACGAAGAATGCGCCACCTTGGTAGTACAGCCGGTCGACCTGGTCTTCGAGGACATCCAGACGCCAGTGGTCAGGGCGAGTCGCAGGCGTGTAGTCGTCGTCTTCCATGTGGGACTCCGGGAAAGTGATGGTCAATGAACTTCAACACCGTAACGCACATACTACTATTCGTCCTGCAACTGCACAACTCTTTGTTATTTTGTAAAACGCCTCACGAACCTGATCGACAACAACAGCGCTTGCCTTCAACGACTCAGCCAAACGCCGCCAGCCCTACCTTCATGCTTGATGTCCAGGGGGAAATCGAGCCTTCCTGGACGCAGCCATTTTAGTGCATAATATGTGCATCTTTGCTGCACACAGAAGGAGACGCCAAATGGTCACACCCGCTCATGAAACCAGTGCCTACCGAAAGCCATTCGATGCTTTCCTGAGTTCCCTGCGCGACCCAGACGTCGGCGCGGGCGTGCTGTCGCCCAAGCGCTTCAGCGAAGCCTTGAGCGTTGATCTGCAAACCCTCGCAGCCCAGGCGCACGTGCATCGCAACACGGTTACCCGGGCGCCCGCCTCTCCCAGTCTGCAGAACTTCTTGCGCGAGGCGGTCCGGGTCATCCGGGCGGCGACCGACCTTTGCGGAGACGTCGACCAGGCGATCTTCTGGTATCGCAATGAGCCGCTGCAGGCCTTCGCCTATAAAACGGCCGAGCAACTGGTGAGTGAAGGGCGCGCCGACGATCTGATCGACTATGTGATGTCGCTCGAGGCAGGCGCCGCCGGATGATTCTCACGCGACTCGACGGTGCCATCGCGTACCGAATTCAAAGCCCTCTCCGGGCTGTATCGCCCGTTAGCGGAGAAGTTGCAGCCCGTTACGGCGGCCGCGCCAACCGCCCAGGCGTCAGGGCCCTATACCTTGCGCTCGAGACCGAAACGGCCATCCGCGAGTACGAGCAGGTATCCACCCTGCTACCCCTAGGCACGCTCGTCAGTTACGAAGTGACAATCGAGCGCCTGGTGGATCTCCGCGCAGGATACTTGGCCGATAACGGTGACCCGCTCTGGGAGGACTTCACCTGTGACTGGCGCAGACTGTGGTTCAGCGAGCAAATCGCCCCCCCGAGTTGGGCGATCGGCGACCGGCTCATCCAGGCCAATGTTTCTGGAATCCTCTTTCCTTCGCAGATTGCACCGGGCGGGACCAACCTCGTCATCTTTCCGGACACGCTCGGTGCGGCGGACACGCTTCGCGTAACCAACCCCGGCCAGCGCCTGGCCCCAATCAGAGCATCCGACGCGACATTGCATCCGGGTCGATCGTGCATCGTGGGCAGTCGCCACGACCGCATCGCGGACCCGCAACCTCACAACCGAAAAGAATTCTTTGCAGAGATCAGCGCCCCAGTGCCGGAGACTCGCGCCATGTCTGAACAACTCCCATCCCAGCGTCTCACAGCGCTGATACGAACCCTGCGCAAAGAGCGCGGCCTCTCACAGGAGACATTAGCCGAGCGTGCCGGCCTGCACCGAAACTCGATCTCCCTGATCGAACGGGGTGAATCGCAACCAACGGTGGACACGCTCTTCCGGCTCGCAGACGGACTCGGGATTTCGGCGGTCGAATTGGTCGAGCGGATCTCATCAGCTAAATGACGATGAGCGACGAGGCGGCGAAAGCCGCTCCGCAATCCATGCATCCAGGTCTGCTTGTAGATAGACAGCGCGCTTCCCAAACCGTCTGTAGAGAGGCCCGCCGCCGACGGTGACAAGTTTCTGAAGGGTGTTGCGCGACGTCCGCAGTCCGCGCGAACTCAGATAGTCGGCTGCCTCGGCGCGATCGAGATAACGATCCACTATTCCATGTTCAATCATAAGTTTGTCCTTTTCATCACACATTCAACGGCACCGTTACCGTTGCAGTGCGCAAACTATGACGTGGAACCGCCTGGAATTAAATTGGAAGGACTTCTACCTTCCATGAACCAACTTTCGTAATCGCTTTAGAAAACGGATCAAACCTAGCAACTGACTTATCGTTCGGGTTTACGTCCGAAGTGCGCCCATTCGGGACGTATGATTGTCGTCGCTTTATCGGCGAGCGATTTTGTAAGCCCTCTGTCGACAAGCCAAGCGGATATAGACTGCATGTCGGGATGTGTGCTTGGATCGTCTCGATCAGCATTCGCCCACCAGTAACGCGCAGCGGCGATCAACGCCTCGAGTTTCTTCGAAAGATACGAATGATGCATAGGCTCGAGGAGATCCTTGACAGACCCGGCCTTAGGCTGCACCTCCTGGTCCCGAATCACCTCGATGTCGGCGCGCTTGAAGAAAATTGCATGCCGGCTGACGACAATCGGTGGAAAATCTGAGCTCGCCAACTCGGGCGCTAGCCGCCAGATCAATCCATCCTCATCTTCATCAGACAATCGATCCGTGATGGAAACACTTCCATCCACGATGATATTGATCACACCCGATTGCGAGACCGGAACAAACGTGAACCGGTGAAACTCGCTCTTGACGCAGAGCCAACGTGACTGGCCAGACTCGTCCATCTCGCTGCCCTCGTCGACCTCATACCGACCAAGCTCGCTCTGCGCCAAGACGTGAACCAAACCATAGAGGCGAACCCGACCTTCCGCAGCCGCAATAAGAAGCTCGTCCACTTCGATGTCAAGGATTGCAGCTGCCCCCTCTGGCCGTACATACGTCGTTCGAATCACTCTTGCCTCTTCTTGTCTTGAGAACTTAGCTCGGCCTTGCCGAGCCCCGCGAGCGCCGTCGTGGCGGCGCGATTGGCGAGGATGGCCTTTGCCCGATCAGCGAAATGAATATATCTCATGGCGGTCGACGTTTGCGTATGTCCGAGGACCTCCATGATCTCGTTGATCGTCGACCCCGACATCGCCATGTGACTCCCGATCGAATGTCGCAAGCCATGGAGCCCAAGACTTTTCTGTACTCTTGCCATCGTCCGCACGAGGTCCCAGGGCCGCTGAAGCGAGATTTCATCGCCATCTCGCGCGGCGCGAAATACTACCTCGTCCTCGGCCTCTCTTGGCTGACGAAGGATAATCTCCAGCGCGACATCTGGAAGTCCGATGATGCGCGCCTGCCCCGTCACTTTTCCAGTCTTGTTCTTCTTCGGAGGGATGACCACACGCCTTCCATCAACATCGACCCAGGCCCAACGGAGCCGCAGCACCTCGCTGCGCCGTGCACCGGTCAAGGCAATGACACGAATGGCGTCGGCCGCCGCCGAACGAATCTGCTTTTGACTTTCGAGCAGCGCGAGGGTCCTGAACACTCGAGCATATGCGTTCTCGTCCTCAAGGATCGTATCTCGAACACCAGACGGCGAGACCTTGATCCGGGCCGCCGGGTTGTCCACCAAATAATTCTGTTCAATGGCCCAGGTGTACGCTGCCCGTACGATCAAGACCGCCTTGTCTGCCGTTCCTTCGCCTCCAGTGACTCTGGCAAGCCCTCGCGGCTTATCGGTCTTTACTCTGGCGGCCGTCTTGCCCTCGACAATCGCTCTATGCATACGCCTGAGCTCCTCGGTGGTGACGCGATCTGCAAATCGGGTCCCGATCAGCGGTCGCACATGACGATTGATCCGCCCATAATCCGCACCCCGCGTTGATTTGGCCTTCCCTGCAAAGGTCTCGCTCGCGAGATAGGCATCCATCAGATCGTTCACCGTCCAGGCTTCACGGCGTTTCTCCACATCACCTTGCGGATCAGCCCCCTTGACGACCGACGCAAGCAGATCCTTCGCCACCCTTCGAGCCTGATCAGGCGTCAATGCGTCGCTCAGCTTACCGATCGTATATCGCCTCGTTCGCCCTTCCGGAGTTCGATACTGAACCACGAAAGATTTCGTCCCAGACGGAAATACCTTGACACCAAAACCCGTCAACTCGCAATCCCAGTAAAAATCCTCTTTGTTGCTTGGGCGCAACCCATCCACATAGCTCTTCGTTAATTTTCTCATAGTCCAAGTGTGCCAAAAGTAATCACATAGTAAGCAGACGGCGGTAAGTCTTGGCTATTCACCGCTCGACAATTGGACAAATAGTAAGTGATAAAAAATTGATTTGGAAAGAGAAAGATGGATATCGATTTTTACGGAAAGCAACGGAATGGGTATTGAATCAGGATTGTGGCTCCAAAGGTCACCGGTTCGAAACCGGTATGTCGCCCCACAAAACCCGGGACTCAGCAAGTATTGAAGTATCGCTGCTAGTCACACGGAATAGACGAAACCCACCCTACGCGGTGGGTTTGTCTTTTCCGGGAGTCCTGTTTGCTATTGAGTCCGCCCAGTCTTCCTGCACTTCAGTATGACACTCCAACCATTCGCGCTTGAATACTGGCGCAAGTGGGCTACAGGAAGCTGACATGGCTCCGCGGCGCGGGAGACTCGTCTGCAGCGACATGAGCCGAGGTTCCGAGACAAAAGTACCCTTGAAACGTGCAAGACCATACATGTGCTAAGGTCTCCGTAAATACTCCGCAGAGCCGTTTCATTGGGCTATGACTTCCTGGTTCAGCACCTTTCGCATCAGGCTAACGGCACTGCTTGGTGGCCTGTCCTTACTCCTCGGCCTGGGGCTGGCGGCGTACGTGAATCACGTGGCCACCATGAGGTTGTCGGAGGCGCGCGGTGAAATCTTGGACGGCATAACGCGTGCGATTGCCGGGGCGTTGGCAGTCGACCTGCGTGAGCGCGAAAGAGAAGTGGTTCTGCTGAGCGAATCCCCCTTATTGATGGAAGGGAGCCTCGGACGCCACGAAGTACGCCAGACGCTCAATCGCATACTACAGACACATCCCTACTACGCCTGGGTTGGCGTGGTCAGTAGCGATGGGATTGTCCAAGCCAGCGCAAATGGTTTGCTCGAGGGGGCCAACGTCCAGCAACGCTCCTGGTTTGCCAATGGACTGCAAGGCGCCTTCATTGGCGACGTGCACGAAGCCGTGTTGCTTGCCAAGTTGCTGCCGCCCCAGGCCCCGAACGAACCCTTGCGCTTTGTCGACTTCGCCTCACCAATTCTCGACGAGGCCAACCAAGTGCGTGGCGTACTGGCTACCCACGCTCACTGGACGTGGGTGGCTGACACCATTCTCAGCGCGCTTCCCCGCGACAGTGATGTCCAAGGTATCGAGGTCCTTGTGCTCAATGCATTTGGCGAGGTTCTCTATCCCTATCAAGCAGTCGGCGGTCTCGAGATCCCGCTGCGCGGAATGCCACAAGACGGCCACGCCTTGGTCGACTGGGGTGGAAGCCAACGCTATCTCACCAGTACCCGCCAAGTTCGCACCAACACGGTCACCGATCTAGGCTGGAGGATCGTCGTTCGCCAGCCGGTGGACTCAGCGCTCGAACCCGTGTACGACCTCAACAGGACATTGCTGCTGATCAGCATCCTTGCAGCAACGCTGTTCATGCTGGTCGGACACCGTGTTGCAAAACTATTCAGCACACCGGTTGAACGACTGCACCAGGCGGCGCAGCGTATTACAGCCGGCGACGAAAGCACTCATATCCATGGTGAAAGCTCGGTAAAGGAATTCAACGAGTTGTTCAGCTCCCTGCAGGCCATGACCAGCACATTGGTCGAGCGCAGGCAAACGGTCGAAGACATCAACACCCGCCTTGAGCAAACCGTGGCAGAACGCACAGCCCAGCTTCGCACAGCCAATGAAGGGCTGGACCGCCTTGCACACACTGACCCGCTAACCGGCCTGCGCAATCGGAGAGCAGCCGATGGACGCCTTCACGAGGAGTACCTGAGAAGCCGGCGCAGTCATTCTCAATTCTCAGTACTGATGATCGACGTCGACCACTTCAAGCAGGTCAACGACCGTTACGGTCATGAGGGTGGTGACCAAGTACTGCAGCAGGTCGCGACGTGTCTTGCTCACTCCATGCGCGAAACGGATTTCGTCGCCCGCTTCGGGGGCGAGGAGTTCATCGCCATCCTGCCGGATACCGACCTGAGCGGCGCGGTGCAGGTCGGCGAGAAACTGCGCCGGATTCTCAATGAGGTCGAGATTGCGCCTGTGGGTCATGTCACCGCAAGTATCGGCGTGGCAAGTTCAGTGGGGACTGAGTCCAGCGAAGAGCTGGTCATTCGGCACGCTGACCAAGCGCTATATCGTGCCAAGAGAGCCGGACGGAACAGGGTTGAATCATGGCCGCAGAGCTGAGCCAACGCGCGCCGCCATGCCGGCTGATTGCAGGAGTCGCACCCCCGCCGCCCGAGGGACGGCGGGTGTAAAGACAAGCTGTACGCCCAGCTCAGCCGCGACGGCGACGGCCGACGAGGCACAGCCCGCCGAGTGCGCCGAGCAGCAGCGGCAGGGTGGCCGGCGCCGGGACCGCGTTCGAGCCATCGAAACGGCTGGCCAGCGTGAGCGTATCGAAGCGCGCGTCATCGACGCCGAAGTCCCACTGGCTGAAGTTGCGGAAGGCGCCGCTGACCTTGCCGAAGGCAGTCATGAACGACAGCTCCACCCGCTCGTCTTCGTATACGAAGGACAGCAGGTCAGACAAGGCATAGCTCACGAAGCGCACGCTGTTGATGCCCAGGCCGCCGTCGATCACCCCTGAGCTGAGCACACCGGCCGCGCCGAGGCTGTCGATGAAGACGCCATCATTGCCGGCGCCGAAGAAGACGTCGCCGAAGATCTCGCTGCCGCCGGTGAGGGTCAGCGTGCTATCGCCCTGGCCCGGCGCGAGTTCGATCGCCGCCCCACTGCGGCCGACGAGTGTGCCGCTGTTGATGATATCCACGTTCGACTGCGCGGCGGGGTCGGCACCGATGGCACGCGGACCTTCGATGTAGCCCTCATTGATGATCGTCAGCGGACCGCTGGGGCGAATCGGATCGACGCCGTTGTCGAATTCCGGATCGATGTCGACGCCGCTGCCCGTGTCGCCGGTGGAGATGATGCGCCCCGTCGCGTAGTTGCGCACCAGGCCTTCGTCGATATCCACGCCGTCATCGCTGCCCTGGATCAGCCCCCAGTTGTGGATCTCGCCAGATGCGAACTGCACGCCGTCCTCGTCATCGATGCCATCGCGCAGCAATACCGTGCCGTAGTTCTCCATGTAGAAGTTGCCGCGCGCCTCGACGACCTCTTCGCCGCCGATCAGGGTGCCGTGGTTGATCACACGGGCGCCATCGCCACGCAGTTGCAGGGCGCGTCCGTCGCGCGACTCGATGAGACCGTGATTGATGACCTCCGCGTTCTCGAAGCCCTCCAGCGAGCGCACGGCCTGACGGCGCGCCAGGATCTCGCCGGCGTTCTCGACCCGCATGCCACCCGTGCCGCCGAGCACCTCGATGGCGCGGTCGCCGCTGCTGATGACGCCGCTATTGACGATGTTCGCGTTGGCACCGTTTACCGCAATCGCGTAGCCGTTGTTGCGGGTGTCGGTGTTCTCGATGCGGCCTGCGTTGGAGACCTGCTGGCCGGCGCCGCGAAGGTCGAGCGCGGCAGTATTGCGGTTGGTGCTGGTGATCCCCGCGCCGGCCTGGACCTGCACCTGCAGCGCGTCACGACTGTCGCTGACCGGCACCGAGCCCGGCTCGGCGCAGGTCAGCACAGGGGTGCCGTCGATGGCGGTACTCGACGCACAGGTCGGTGCCGCATGAGCAGGATTGAAGGCGAAAGCGGAGAGCAGCGCAACCGAAACGGCGGTCAATCGATTCATCATGGTTCCCTGAGGGGTGTGGGTTGACGGAGACTTCGCATGAAGTCGAACCGCGCACCTTACTCAGGGAAGATGACCTCGCAGTTACACGGGGATGACAGCGTCCGCGCTCAGCGCCCGCCCAGCCCGAACAGATCGAGCGGCTGGCCATTGATGGTGAGCTGGCCCTTCGAGAGCGCGGCACGGCTGCTGAGCTGGCCACCCTTGCGCACGATGAAGCCCTGGGCCTCGAGCATGTCGAGTTGCTGCTGCAACTGAGCAGCGACGACCGCGGCCTCCTGCGGGGACTGAGCCTGAGCGCCGATGAGGGCGACGACGAGGCCCTGCGGCAAAGAGGCTTCCGCGGCGGCGTTGATCTTGGCGAGCAGCATCATGGGGTTGTTGAGCTCGTCGGGCTCGATGCCCTTGAGATTGACGTGAGCAGACAGCGATGCCGTCCCATGCGGGCTGGTAAAACTGATGCGGTCGATGCTGAACTCGGGATCGTGCGCCAGCAGGGCGAGCGCCGGCTCGGCAAGGGGCGCGAACATTGCCGCCGGATCCTCAGCCTGGAGCGCAAGCTGGGCGGGGTCGCTGCTGACCTCGATCAAGCTGCGATACAGCTCCATCAGCGTCCGCCCATGCAGATGCTTGATCGAGAAGTCGTAGTGCGCGGGGCCGTAATCGCTGCCCCCGACACGCAGCACCTCCGTTCCCAGCATGGCGATGACATCCACGTAGTCGCCGTCGGCCGGGGCATCGACCTCGTAGCTCAGGCGCTCGAGCTGCAGGTCGGTCCCCGCCATCTCGCCATCATCCTTGCCCTCGGCGTGCAGGGAGGCGATCGTCGCACGCTGCTTGCCGACATAGAGCCAGGCCTCATCGTCGAACAGGCGACGCTGGTCCGCATCGAGCGCCAGCTCCGACATGACGATGCGCAGGCTCGGATCCTCCATCGAGAAGCGGTCGATACCGAGCTTCATCGTGTACTGGCGCATGCCGGGACCGAAATCGATGTCCGCTTGAAAGGCGCTGAAGGCGACGCGCAGGGCTCGCTCCGTATCCGCCGCGAGTTCGAGCTCCAGGGCCGGTGTCGTCATCCGCGAATGGCCGCTGCCGTCGAACCGGACCACGGTCTGCGCCTGCAGTGCTGGTTTGTCACCAAGCGTCTCCCGCAACTTGGCGCCCGCCTCCCCTTCGACGTCAAGCTCGCTGTCGAGCGTTGCCGCCGCCAGGGTTCCGAGTCGAGGCAGGGGGCCGTGCTGGATGCGGTTGAGCACGCTCATGCGCAGGGGTTCGCCCATCTGCAGCGAGCCATCCTCGGCCGTGACCGTCATGGCAATGTCGAACTTCAGCTTTTCCGTGCTGCTGAAGAATCCACGCTCGTAGACGCGTTCGCTGACCTTGAGCGCCGGGTGGGACTTCATGTCCGCGTAGTGCTCGTCCAGGACTTGCTGGATGCGCGTGCCGGAATACCAGCTTGCGGCGGGATAGATCAACGCGACCGCGACCAGCGCGGCGACGATTCGGGTGGGGCGGCTCATGTGGTGAAACTCCGTGTCTTTGAAGTAATCCAGGGATAGGGGCAGGCAGGTGCGTGGCCGTGCCCCGCGAGCACCCTGGCGCGGCCGAGTATATGCCAAAGCGCTAATCCGGCGACAGCCGCGATGACGACCAAGCGATGCGGGCGCCCCCTGCTAGCGCCGCAGCGACTCCAGGTAGAGCGCTTCGACCTGCTCCCGCGCCCACGGAGTTCGGCGGAGGAACTTCAGGCTCGATGCGACACTGGGTTCGTGATTGAAGCAGCGGATGCTGACCCGCCTGCCGAGCGTCGCCCAGCCGTAGCGGGCGACCAGCTCGGTGAGCATGCGCTCAAGGGTGAGGCCATGAAGTGGGTTGTTGGGCTGGGCCGGTGTCATCAGGCGTGCAGCTGGTTGAGCTGGCGCGCCACGATGTCGTGGTTGAGCCACAGCACCGGGCCGGCCGGCGCCGCGGACTCACGGAAGATGAGCGCCCCGCTGGCCTCGAGCACCAGCGTGCTGAGCAGGTCGGTGACCAGGGCCTTGCGGTCCTTGTGCATCTGCACGATGTCCTCCGAGGTACCGATCTGCAGGTCGGCCTGCTGCGGGTTGTTCGGCATCGGCCAAGCGTCGAAGTCGTGGAAGGGCTGCATCACGGCACTGGTCTGGAAATCGGCGACCTTTTTCAGCACGTCTTCCAGGGTGACGCCGTCGACCAGCAGGTCGCGACATGCCTGCCACTGCAACTCGGCCCAGGCGCCGCCGCCTTCCTTCCTGAGCGCCTCGAGCAGTGCGATCAGGGGCAGCTCCACGCCGGCGAACACATCGGTGGAGTTGGTGCGGATCTCGGGGCAGTTATAGACCGTGGCCTTTACACCCTGCTCCCACGCCGCCCGCGCAATACGCTCGAGGCCCATCTTGGCGTAGCCCTGGGTGTAGTTGGTGTAGGTCTGCCACTGATAACGCCCGTCGATGAGGATCTCGGTGCCGTGGTAGCCGTACGCGGTGTAGCGCACCTGGCCGCCCGTGGCCTCGACGCGGGCGCGGATCGCCGCGCTGCCTTCGATCAGGTGCAGGAAGGTGTTGGCCGAAACCTCGTCGAAGTTCTGCAGGATGAGCTTGCCCAGGTCACTGTCGAGCAGGGTCTGCGACGACATGAAGCGCTCGCCGCGGCCCTTGTAGATGCGGTTGGCGATCACCATGAACACCTTGGCCTTGGGAATGCCGCCCGCCATGGTGTGCGCGAAGAGGACATTGCGCCCGTCGGCGATCATGCCATCGAGCACGGCCATGACCTCGGCCACCCCCTTGCGGAAGCGCTCGGTGCCGATCGCACGGCACTTGTCGATATGCGCCCAGTCGAGCTTGTCCTGCTCCCAGGTCTTGAGCGTCATGGCGTTGAGCAGTTCGGTCGGGGTCGGCTCGCCAGCGGGCGCGTCGAGATCGAAGCCGGCCATCAGCGGCACGTTGATGATCCTGCCGCCCAGGTTGGCCTCGGCCGCTGCCAGTTCCTCGTCATTGAGCGGACGCAGGGCGTTGTTGTCGTCGCGCCGCCCCACCGTGATGCCGACGATCTGCATGCCGGCCGCACGCGCCTGGTCGACGAGGCCGGTGGCGTATCCGCGCCCGAAGAGCTCGCCGAAGAGCACGAACACGTCATCCTTGCGAAAGAGCTCGGACTGCGGAAGTTGGGTCAGGGGAGTCGGCTGGGTCATGATCATGTGGGGCAAGGCCCGGGGCTGGTCTGGTTGGAATCGCGTGATTCTACATCGGCCGCAGACCTCCACCACCGAGGCGGCAGTCTGGACGACGGGCACAAGCAACGCGAGCCGCCCCCTGACGCGGACGATTGACCTTGGTCAGCCCCTTGCGCGACCAGCCGTGCCAGCATGTACGCGTTGCAGCATCACGAGGCCAGCACGCCATGCTTGCGCGCATCCGCACAGCCCTGCTTGCCCTCCTGCTCGCGGCCCTGACCGCGATCGGCGCCAGCGCAGCGGCAGACGAAGTCTGGGTCAGCCGGAACGACTCGGGCGAAGCCGAGATACAGCTCTATTTCTTCTGGTCGCATACCTGCCCGCATTGCACCGAGGCGAAGCCCTTCATCACCGCCATCGCACAGGAACGGCCATGGGTGCGGGTGCAGGCGCTCGAACTGTCGCGCAGTGCGCACAACGTCGCGCGCTTCCATCACATCGCGGCGCTCGCTGGCGGCGAAGCCGCAGCCGTGCCCAGCTTCGCCTTCTGTGGCGAACTGCACATTGGCTGGGACAGCGGCGAAGGCGTCGGCGCACAACTGCTCGCCGGCCTGGATGCCTGCCATGCCCGCCTGCAGGATGGCCTTGAGCCGGCCCCACGGCCCGCCTCCGGATCGCAGGGTGCTGCGGACCCGGGCATCGATCTCCCGCTCATCGGCCGTATCGACGCCAGCGCCCTCTCGCTGCCAGCGCTCACCCTCGTCCTCGCCAGCCTCGACGCCTTCAATCCCTGCGCCTTCTTCGTGCTGCTGTTCCTGCTGTCGATGATGGCGCATCAGCGCAGCCGCGGCCGCATGCTGCTCATCGGCGGCATCTTCGTGAGCGTCTCCGGGCTCATGTACTTCGCCTTCATGGCCGCGTGGCTCAACCTGTTCCGGGTGTTCGGCCACCTTGCCTGGGTCACGCTCGCAGCCGGTGCGCTCGCGGTGTTCGTCGGCGCGGTCAACGTCAAGGACTACTTCTGGTTCGAAAAGGGCCTTTCGCTGTCGATCCCGGAATCGCGCAAGCCCGACATATTCCGCCGTGCCCGCGCCATCCTCAACGCCGAACACCTGCCTGCCATGATCGGCGCCACCGTCTTCCTCGCAGTGGCGGCAAACTTCTACGAGCTGCTGTGCACGGCCGGCTTCCCGATGGTGTTCACCCGCCTGCTGACCCTGGCCGAGTTGCCCACCGCCACCCGCTACGCCTACCTCGGGATGTACAACCTCATCTACGTGCTGCCGCTCGCGCTGATCGTGGTCGCCTTCGCACACACCCTGGGCACGCGCAAGCTGAGCGAGCGCGAGGGACGGCTGCTGAAGCTCATGTCGGGGCTGATGATGCTAGGGCTGGGTGCCCTGCTGCTGCTGGCCCCCGAACTGATCACCCGCGTGGGCGTCGCCTTTGGGCTGATGGCGGTAGCGGTCGGGCTCACGGTCGCTGCCAGCAGACTGGGCAAACATTGATCCGGCATCGACCGCAAGGGGTCAGTGAAGCGTCACGACTCAGGGCGGCTCACTCCCTCGCCATCGGTCAGGACACCCTCATGCACGCCGAACTCGGACTCAAATGGCAGACTGGTTCACCCGCGCCGACAGCTCGGCTGCACTCTCCTTGCGCTCGCTGTAGCGATCGACCAGGTAAGGCGCGATGTCGCGCGTGAGCAGGGTGAACTTCACCAGTTCCTCCATCACATCCACCACGCGGTCGTAATAGGCCGAAGGCTTCATGCGGTCATGCTCGTCGAACTCGAGGAAGGCCTTTGCCACCGAAGACTGGTTGGGGATCGTCAGCATGCGCATCCAGCGCCCGAGCACGCGCATCTGATTGACCGCATTGAACGACTGCGAGCCGCCGCACACCTGCACCACCGCCAGGGTCTTGCCCTGGGTCGGGCGCACCGCGCCGACCGACAGCGGTATCCAGTCGATCTGCGTCTTCATGATGCCGGTCATCGCGCCATGACGTTCGGGCGAGCACCACACCATGCCCTCGGCCCACTGGGTGAGCTCGCGCAGTTCGACCACCTTGGGGTGGGTGTCGGGCGCATCGTCCGGCAGCGGCAGGCCGCTCGGGTTGAAGACCCGCGTCTCGGCGCCCATGGCGCGAAGCACGCGGGCGGCTTCCTCTGCCAGCAGGCGGCTGAACGAGCGCGCCCGCAAGGAACCATAAAGCAGCACGATGCGCGGCGGATGGGTCGACGGCTGGGTAGCCTGCAACTGCGCGGGATCGGGCTCACGGAACAGCGCCGCGTCCACGTTCGGCAGGTCAGGCAGGGAATGGCCGGGCAGCGGCTCAGACACGACGCCCCTCCGCATCGACGACCTTCTCGCCATCCTCCTTGGTGAAGGCGCCGCGCTGCGGCTGCGGCAGGATGTCGAGCACAAGCTCGGACGGCCGGCACAGCCGCGTGCCGAGCGGGGTGACGACGATCGGCCGATTGATGAGGATGGGGTGCGTCATCATCGCCTCGATCAGCTCGCCGTCGGTCTTCGCCGGGTCTGCGAGGCCCAGTTCGGAGAACATGGCCTCCTTGGCGCGCATGATGCCGCGCACCCCGAGGCCGGCGGCCGCGATCAGCGCGACAAGCTGCTCTCGGCTGGGCGGGGTCTTCAGGTACTCGATGACGGTCGGCTCCACCCCGCTGTTGCGGATCATCGCCAGCGTGTTGCGCGAAGTACCGCAGCGCGGGTTGTGGTAGATCGTGATGTCGCTCATCAGCGTGTTTCCTCTTTCATGACAGCCCGCCGCGCGGCAACGGCGGCAGGGGCGAACCAGTGCGGCGTGCGGTTGACGATGGCCACCAGCGACAGCATCACCGGCACCTCGACCAGTACACCGACCACGGTCGCCAGCGCCGCGCCCGAATTGAGCCCGAACAGCGAGATCGCCACCGCCACCGCCAACTCGAAGAAGTTCGAGGTACCGATCAGGCAGGCCGGGCCGGCCACATTGTGCGGCAACTTGAGCGTCTTGGCGGCAAGGTAGGCGATGAGGAAGATGCCGTAGGTCTGCACCATCAGCGGCACCGCGATCATCGCGATGACCAGCGGCTTGTCGACGATGGTGTTGGCCTGGAAGCCGAACAACAGCACCACGGTGGCGATCAGGCCGACAATGGACCAGGGCTTGAGCCGGGCGACGAAATCTGCCACCGCCGTCGGCGAACGCCGCTCCAGCGCATGCCGCGTTGCCATGCCGGCAAGCAGCGGCAGCACGACGTAAAGCACGGTGGACAGCACCAGCGTTTCCCAAGGCACGGTGATGTTGGTGACGCCGAGCAGGAACGCGGCGATCGGCGCGAAGGCAAACACCATGATGATGTCGTTCACCGACACCTGTACCAGGGTGTAGTTGGGGTCGCCCTTCACGAGCTGGCTCCATACGAACACCATCGCGGTGCACGGCGCCACGCCGAGCAGGATCATGCCGGCGATGTATTCGCTGGCCGACTGCGGATCGACCCAGGGCGCAAACAGGTAGTGGAAGAACAGCACCCCCAGCGCCGCCATCGTGAAGGGCTTGATCAGCCAGTTCACCACCAGGGTCAGGATCAGGCCCTGGGGCTTCTTGCCCACATCGCGCACGGCGTGCCAGTCGATCTGGATCATCATCGGGTAGATCATCACCCAGATGAACACAGCCACCACCAGATTCACCTGCGCGAACTCCAGTCCGGCGATGAGCTGGAACGCACCCGGTGCGACCAGCCCCAACCCCACGCCAGCGAGAATCCCCAGCCCGACCCAGACCGTCAGGTAACGCTCGAACAGCCCCATATCAAGCCTCCGTCGGCAGATGGCCAATGTGGCCAATCTCGTTATTGATGACCAGACGGTCGTGATTGATCGAGGTCAGGCCGCGTGAGGGCACGCAGTAGATCCTGTCGAACATGGGAGGCCCCTTTTTCGTTATGAGCCCGGATCGGGCGATGTGATTCGACTCAGCAATCGAGCCCGTCGGCACAGGTATCGACCCCGCACAGTTCAGGCATGCCGGCACAGCATTCTTCGGTGAGATAGGCCACCAGTTCGCGCATCAGCGCCATGTTGGCGCGGTAGCGCTGGAAGCGCCCCTCCTGCTCTGCCGACACCAGGCCCGCATGGGTCAGCGTCTTGAGGTGAAAGGACATGTTGGTGGGCGGGATGTCGAGCGCGGCCGACAGCTCGCCCGCCACCATGCCGGCAGGTCCGACGCGCACGAGCAGGCGAAAGACGTCCAGCCGGATGCCGGAGGACAGCGCCTCGAAGATCGGCAGTGCAGTGTTCTTTTCCATGTTTGTTCTCCAGACCGTCAGCTCAGGTCTCCACCCGGGCGGCGGCGTCACGCACGAGCGGCAATGCCAGCGTCGCCAGCCAGCAGATCAGCAGCATCAGCGCCGAACCCGCAAGCGCGTAAAGCAGCCCGCCCCACTGGTACAGCAGCCCCGACAGCAGCGTGCCGATGAAGCGGCCGAGCGCATTGGCGGCGTAGTAAAAGCCTACGTCCTCAGCCGCCTTCTCCGAGCCCGCGTAGGCGAGCACAAGATAGGAATGCACCGAGGAGTTCACCGCGAAGGCAAAGCCGAACAGCCCCAGGCCGCATACCACCACCCATTCCAGGCTGGGCAGTTGCAGCCACACCGCCACTGCCAGCCCAGCGGGGATCAGCGCCAGCAGCGCCGACCACAAGCGCGCCGCAGGCACCTCACGGCTCAGGCCGTCGGCGCTACGGCGCACGATGTGCGGCGCGGCCGCCTGCACCAGGCCGTAGCCGATGGTCCACGCGGCGAGGAAGGTACCGACCATGGTGAAGGACCACCCTGCCGAGTACAGGAACACTGGCACACCGACCACGAACCACACGTCGCGCGCGCCGAACAGCACCACGCGCGCCGCGGCCAGCGCGTTGATGCCGGGGTTCTTGGCAAACAGTTCGCGCACCGACTTCGAGGCCTTCCTCTTGCCCATCATCGGCGGCAAGGACAGCAGCACGCCGGCAAGCACCAGTGCCAGCAAACCCGCCATCGCCCACAGCGCGCCACGAAAGCCCAAGGTTTCCAGCAGCACACCACCGAGAAAGAACCCGAAGCCCTTCATCGCGTTCTTGCTGCCGGTGAACCAGGCCACCCACTTGAAGAGCTGGCCCTGATCCCCGCCCTGAGCCTTCGCCTCGGCCTGAGCCTCGGACTGGGTCAGCTTGATCGCCGACTTGCTCGCGGTCTTGGTCAGATCCTTGGCCACGCCGCAGATGCCCTGCGCCACCACCACCCACGCCACCGCCATCGCCGCCGTCCACCCCGGGTCGAGCAGCGACAACAGCACGAAGCCGACGATCTGCGTCACCAGCCCCACGCTGAGCATGCGCGCGATGCCGTAACGCGTCGCCAGCCAGCCCCCGACCAGGTTCGCCAGCACGCCCGCCGCCTCGTAGAGCAGGAACAGGAAGGCGAGCGTGAACGGCGAATAGCCCAGGCGGTAGAAGTGCAGCAGCACCAGCATGCGCAGCGCGCCATCGGTGAGCGTGAAGCCCCAGTAAGCGGCGGTGACGATGGCGTAGTTGCGCGCAGCGTGTTGCATGATGTTCAGATACCCACGGTTTCCATATGGCAGGCGAGGTCGACCATGCGGCAGGCGTAACCCATCTCGTTGTCGTACCAGGCGTACACCTTGAGCAGCGTGCCGTCGGTGACCATGGTGGAGAGTGCATCGACGATCGAGCTGCGCGTATCGCGGGCGTAATCGACGCTCACCAGCGGGCGCTCCTCGTAGCCGAGGATGCCGGCGAGCTCGCCTTCGGCCGCGGCCTTGAACAGCGCGTTGACCTCTTCCGCCGTGGTCGCGCGCTCGAGTTCGAACACGCAGTCGGTGAGCGAGGCGTTCAACACCGGCACGCGCACCGCGTGGCCGTTGAGCTTGCCCTTCAACTCCGGGTAGATCAGCGCGATCGCGGTGGCGCTGCCGGTGGTGGTGGGCGCCAGGCTCATCAGCGAGCTGCGCGCGCGGCGCAGGTCCTTGTGCGGCGCATCGACCACCAGGTTGGTGTTGGTGGGGTCGTGGATGGTGGTGATCTGCCCGTGGCGGATGCCCAGGTTCTCATGCACCACCTTCACCACCGGCGCCAGACAGTTGGTAGTGCACGAGGCCGCGGTGACGATGCGGTCGCGTGCCGGGTCATAAGCTTCGTGGTTGATGCCGACCACCATATTGAGCACGCCGCCGGTCTTGACCGGGGCAGCCACGATCACGCGCTTGGCGCCGCGGTCGAGGTGGCCCTGCAGGGTTTCGGGGGTAAGGAACTTGCCGGTGCACTCCAGCACCACATCCACACCCAGATCGCCCCAGGGGATCTCGGCCGCAGTAGCGTGCGCGGAGAAGGACAGCCGGCGATCGTCGATGCGGATCGCGCCCTCGCCTTCGGCGGCGATATCCGCACGCCACTTGCCCTGCACGCTGTCGAAGGCGAGCAGGTGTGCGGTAGCCGCGGCGCCGCCCTTCAGTTCGTTGAGGTGCACCACTTCCAGCCGGTTGCCCGCGCGCGGGTCGTCCACCTGCCGTTCCGCAGCCCCCATCGCGGCGCGCAGCGCCAGACGGCCGATGCGACCCATGCCATTGATGCCAATCCTCATGTCAATCTCCAATAACACAACACTTTTAGAATAATTGAAATCTTAGCCACGATGTGTGACACGCAGGTTACTGACCAACACCCCGTCCCTTCGTACAGCGGTCACGCCCTGATCGCATCCCCCACGCACCTGCCCCGGCCTGTGCTCGACTAAACTTGCAGCGTTAGCCACATCGCGAGGAACTGCATTGCGGCAACGTCAGCCGCGCCGACCTGCACTTTTAGTCCGCCCAGTGAGACCCTCGTGATACCAACCGCCGTAGCGCCCGAACAACACCGCCCCAGCGCCACGAGCAGTGCGCTGGCGGTAGCGCAGGCGCTGAACCGTAGCTGCGACTGCCGCAGCCTCGACCCCCTGCGCCTGCGCCAACAACTCGAAGCCGAACCCGCACTGCTCGGACTGGCGACCGAGATCGAGCGCAGCCGCCCGCACATGTTCTCGGCTACCGCGGTGTTCATGGCCCCGGAGACGCTGCAGGCCATGGCCGACATCGTGGCGGCGATCGAAACCGTGATCGCCCTGCCCGGCTACGAGGCCGAGGTGCTCGCGCGCGCGCCGGCAATCGCCCGTTTCGATAACGGCCCGAAGGGTGTGTTCATGGGTTTCGACTTCCATGTCTGCGACACTGGCCCACAGCTCATCGAAATCAACACCAACGCGGGCGGCGCCCTGCTAAACCGAGCACTTGCGTGCGCACAGCAGGCCTGTTGCGCGCAGATCGTGCCGCATCTGCGCCCCACGGCCAGGCTCGACGCGCTCGATCAGCGCTGGCTGGAGGCCTTCTTCAACGAATGGGCGCTACAGGGCCATCACGGCAAGCCGGAGTGCATCGCGATCGTCGACGAAACACCCGAACAGCAATACCTACATCCCGAGTTCCTGCTTTTTCAGCACCTGTTCCGCAGCGCAGGCATCGACACGGTCATCTGCGATCCGGGCGAACTCGCCTTCGACAGCCGCGCGCTGACACACAACGGCCGGCCGGTCGACCTCGTCTACAACCGCCTGACCGATTTCTACCTGCAATCGCCCGCTGCAGTAGCCTTGCGCGCCGCCCATGAGGCCGGAGCAGTCGTGCTCACGCCCCACCCACGCGCACATGCGCTGTACGCGGACAAACGCAATCTCGCGCTGCTCACCGACGCGGCTCGCCTCGCAGCCCTCGGGGTTCCGCAGCATACGATCGACTGCCTGGTGGCGGGCATCCCGCGTACGGTCGAGGTCATGCCCGAGCGCGCCGACGCCTTGTGGGCCGCACGCCGCGGCCTGTTCTTCAAGCCTGCCAGCGGCTTCGGCAGCCGCGCGGCGTACCGCGGAGACAAGCTCACCCAGCGGGTGTGGAAGAGCATTCTCGACGGCGGCTACGTTGCCCAGAGCCTTGCCCTGCCCTCCGAACGGCGTGTCCGGGTCGACGGCGCCGGTAACGATCTCAAGCTCGACATTCGCGCCTATGCCTATGCAGGCGAGATTCAGCTGGTCGCAGCAAGGCTCTACACGGGGCAGACCACCAACTTCCGTACCGCGGGTGGAGGCTTTGCGCCCGTGTTTCTCACCGACACAATGACCAGCGAAGGAGAAGCATCATGAAGGACATCAAGGTTCTCGGTACCGGTTGCGCCAACTGCAAGAACACGGTCAAGCTCATCGAAGAGGTCGCCGGCGAAATGGGTGAGCAGATTGCGCTCGAAAAGGTCGAGGAGTTACAGAAGATCATGAGCTACGGCGTGATGGCGACGCCAGCAGTCGTAATCGACGGCACCGTAGTTCATTCCGGCGGCGTACCCGCGCGCAGCAAGGTTGAGGGCTGGTTCTGATCGCAGCGGACCAGACGATCAGCCGGGTAGCGAGGAAACCGGCAGCCCCCTCTCTACCCACATGCCGAACAGCATCCCGCTGATCGTCGCCATCACCACGACCATGGCGACGAACGTCAGCGTCTTCTTCGTGCCCAGTACGCTACGGATCACCAGCATGTTGGGCAGCGACAGCGCCGGGCCGGCAAGCAGCAGTGCAAGCGCTGGGCCCTCGCCCATGCCATTGCCGATCAGGCCCTGCACGATCGGCACCTCGGTCAGGGTGGCGAAGTACATGAAGGCACCGGCAAACGCAGCAAAGAAATTCGCCGCCAGCGAATTCCCCCCCACCGCCCAGGCCACCCATTCCGAGGGAATCAGGCCTTCCTCGCCAGGTCGGCCGAGCAGTGCGCCGGCAATCAGCACGCCGACGAGCAGCAGCGGCAGGATCTTCTTGGCGTAGTCCCAGGACGAAGCGAACCAGCCGGCGCCCTCGCCCTTGTCGGTGCTGGTGATCCACGACAGACCGATGATGAGCAGCGCAAAGGGCACGAGTGGTTGTTCGCCGAACACGACCGCCGCTGCCACGCCAGCGGCGGCCACCAGCAGCACGCGGGTGTGCGACATCTTCATCCAGCCAATGAGGATGGCCGCAAGCGCAATGCCGAGCGCCCCCGTGACCCACCACTTGGCCGCGTAGATCGCGTGCCAGGCTCCCTCTTCCACCGCCGGCTTCGCCCAGTTGGCAAACACCAGGATGGCGACCAGCACACCGAAGAACAGCGCGTTCTGCCACAGCGGCCGACTCGGGCCTTCGTCAGGCATCACGATCTTGCTGTTGAGCTTCTCGAGCTCCTCCTTGCGGTACAGGAAAGCCATCATCAGGCCGATGACCACGCTGAACACCACGGCACCGATGCCACGCGCGATGCCGAGCTCCGGCCCCAGGATGCGGGCGGTGAGAATGATCGCCAGTACATTGATCGCCGGCCCGGAATACAGGAAGGCGATCGCCGGCCCCAGTCCGGCGCCCATGCGATAGATGCCGGCGAACAATGGCAGCACCGTGCAGGAGCACACGGCCAGGATCGTCCCCGACACCGAAGCCACGCCATAGGCCATGCCTTTGTGCGCGGTCGGCCCGAGGTATTTCATCACCGCCGCCTGGCTGACGAAGACCGCAATCGCACCGGCGATGAAGAAGGCAGGGATGAGGCACAGCAGCACATGCTCTTCGGCATACCAGCGCACCAGATAGAGCGCTTCCCAGAAGGCATTGTGCAGCCGGTCCCAGCCCTGCAGGGCCTCGACCGGCAGGTAGAAGCAGGCGATGAAAACGCCCACGATCAGCGCCAGCGGTTTCCACTCGTTGCGCCAGAAGCTGTTGCCATCCATGGGACACCCCACACAAGAAGCCTCACCGCAATGATGCGACTATTTGGCCGCAAATAGGGCGTCGCCGCGACAACGCCCGGTCGGGTGCCATGACTTCGTTCAGGCCTCGATACAGCCTGCCGATCTGGCGTCGCAATTCAGCCCCCGATCTTGCTGCAGCGCAGCAGCATTGCTAGAATCCGCCGCACTTGCGCGATCCAAGTACTTGCGCCGAACCGCGCCCCCCAACAAGCCTCCCCACAAGCGACCCATGTAAGCCCTGCCCCAGCCTGCGAGTTGCTCCACCCCTTTCCGCTCGCGCGAGGCTGCTGCAACGTGTTCGCTTGACTCATCCGTGCACGGGCTGCGCAACACGACCCGTTACATGGCTGGCGCGCATCTGCCCCAATCCATACGACCAGGCTGCGTACCCGGTCGTCGAGGGCTTCGCGCTTAAAGGCGAATCCACCTCGCGTGAGTTCATCGCGCCCCTGTCCGGGACGCGCGCAAACTCGATGGACTCATAACGACAAATGAAATCTCTCCACCAGGACTGGACGTCCAACATCCGCAACGATCTGCTCGCGGGTCTGGTCGTCGCGCTCGCCCTCATCCCCGAAGCCATTGCGTTTTCCATCATCGCCGGTGTCGACCCCAAGGTCGGCCTCTACGCGTCCTTCTGCATCGCAGTCGTCATCGCCTTTACCGGCGGCCGCCCGGGAATGATCTCGGCGGCCACCGGCGCCATGGCGCTGGTGATGGTGACGCTGGTGAAGGATCACGGTCTCCAGTACCTGCTCGCTGCCACCATCCTCACCGGCGTGCTGCAGATCATCGCCGGCTGGATCCAGCTCGGCCGGCTGATGCGCTTCGTGTCGCGCTCGGTGGTGACCGGCTTCGTCAACGCGCTCGCCATCCTCATCTTCATGGCGCAGTTGCCCGAGCTGATCAACGTCACCTGGCACGTGTACGCGATGACGGCCGCCGGCCTGGGCATCATCTACCTGTTCCCGTATGTCACCAAGGCAATCCCCTCGCCGCTGGTCACTATCGTGGTGCTGACCGCGGTGGCCATCGTGCTCGACCTCGACATCCGCACCGTGGGCGACATGGGCGAGCTGCCCGACAGCCTGCCGATGTTCCTGCTCCCGGACGTGCCGCTCAACCTGGAGACGCTGGCGATCATCTTCCCCTACTCGCTGACGCTGATGGTGGTGGGCTTGCTCGAGTCGCTGATGACCGCGACCATCGTCGACGATCTCACCGACACCACCAGCAACAAGAACCGCGAATGCGTCGGCCAAGGCGTGGCCAACATCGCCAGCGGCTTCATCGGTGGCATGGCCGGCTGCGCGATGATCGGCCAGTCGGTGATCAACGTGAAGTCCGGCGGCCGCGGCCGGCTGTCGACGCTGTCGGCAGGCCTGTTCCTGCTCGCATTGCTGATGCTGGTGGGCGACTGGGTGGCGCAGATTCCGATGGCGGCGCTGGTGGCGGTGATGATCATGGTGTCGATCGGCACCTTCGACTGGAACTCGATCCGCAAGCTGCGCGAACACCCGCCCAGCTCCAGCATCGTGATGATGGCCACGGTGGCGGTCACTGTCGCCACCCACGATCTGGCCCAGGGCGTGCTGGTCGGCGTACTGGCCTCGGGCTTTTTCTTCGCGCACAAGGTGGGGCGCATCCTGAGGGTGCGCTCGATTGCCGAGGACGAAGGGCGTCAGCGCCGCTACACCGTCACCGGGCAGGTGTTCTTCGCCTCGGCCGACGCCTTCATCGCCAGCTTCGACTTCCGCGAAGTGATCGACAAGGTGGTGATCGACGTCTCGCGCGCCCACTTCTGGGACATCACTGCGGTCAGCGCACTGGATAAGGTGGTCGTGAAGTTCCGCCGCGAAGGCACGGATGTCGAGATCGTCGGCCTCAACGAAGCGAGCGCGACGCTGGTCGACAAGTTCGGCGCGCACGACAAGAGCGACGGCGCCGACCTGCTTACCGGCCACTGAGGAGAACAGCATGAACAAGCAAGACAGGAAAGTGCTGGCCTGCGTGGACCAGTCGCACTTTGCAGACACCGTCGCCGACTACGCAGCCTGGGCCGCGCGCCGCATGGACGCACCGCTCGAGCTCCTGCACGTGATCGACCGCCACCTCGAGCAAGGCTCGGGCGACGACCACAGCGGTGCCATCGGCTTCAACGCGCAGGAACATCTGCTGCACAGCCTCAGCGACAAGGACGCCGCCCTCGCCCGCAGCAAGCGCGAGCAGGGGCGCATCTTCCTCAACCATCTGCGCGAACGCGCACTGGCTGCAGGCGCCCCCTCGGCCGACATGCGCCAGCGCCACGGCGCGCTCGACGACACCCTGGCCGAACAGGAGGACAACGTACGCCTCTTCGTCTTCGGTCGGCGCGGTGCCTCGGCCGCAAAAACGCGGCCGGAAGGATCGAACACGCTCGGCCGTAATGTCGAGCGTGTGGTGCGCGCCATCCACAAGCCCATCCTCACCGTCACCGAGGGCTTCAAGGAGCCCGAACGCGTGATGCTCGCCTACGACGGCAGCGCGGTGACGCGCAAGGGCGTGGACATGATCGCCGGCAGCCCGCTGTTCAAGGGCCTGCCAATCCACATCGTGATGGCTGGCAAGGACAGCGCAGACGCACCGAAGCAGGTCGCCTGGGCAAAGGATACGCTCACCGCCGCGGGCTTCGAGGTCGTGGCCGACATCCTGTCGGGCGACCCCGAAGCGGTGATTGCACGCGAGATCAGGGCGCGCGACATCGACATGCTGCTCATGGGCGCCTACGCCCATTCGCCACTGCGCGCGCTGCTGTTCGGGAGCAAGACCACCGACCTGCTGCGCGCCGCCACCATCCCGACCCTGCTGTTGCGCTAAATTGGGCAGGCCTTCGAGCCGGACAGGGCCGCAGCGGATCATGAGCCGCGGCCCGCTCCGGCCGTCGGCCCTTGCTTCGGTCGTTTCGTGAAATTTCCTGTAAGGATTCGCGCGCGCCTCCGACCAAGGTAAAAACCGACCCGGAGCACTCCAATGCGCGACACCTTCCCCCTGCTGGTCAAGACCGACTTCCCCGCGCTCACGCGCGGCCGTCTCGAGGTACTGCAGGCCAACCTCGGCTACCGCTGCAACCAGGCCTGCCTGCACTGCCACGTGGCCGCCAGCCCGCGCCGCACGGAAGAAATGAGCTGGGACACGATGGCGCTGCTGCTCGAGGTGGCGCGCCGTCACCGGGTGCGCACCCTGGACCTCACCGGCGGCGCGCCGGAGATGAACCCCAACTTCCGCCGGCTCGTGGCCGAAGCACGGGCGATGGGGCTGAATGTCATCGACCGCTGCAACCTCACCATCTTGGGCGAGCCGGGCTACGAATGGCTGGCCGATTTCCTCGCCGCGCAGCGCGTCGATGTCGTCGCCTCGCTGCCGTGCTACCTCGAGGACAACGTAGACGCCCAGCGCGGCGAAGGGGTGTTCCGGCAGAGCATCGACGGATTGCGCACGCTCAACGCGCTCGGCTACGGCCAGCCCGGCTCCGGGCTCGTGCTGAACCTGGTCTACAACCCGCTCGGCCCCAGCCTCCCGCCCGAGCAGCACGGGCTGGAGCAGGCGTACAAGCGCGAGCTGGCGGCACGCTACGGCATCGTGTTCAACCAGTTGTTCGCGCTCGCCAACATGCCGATCCAGCGCTTCGGCAGCCAGCTGATCTCACGCGGGCAGTTCGACGGCTACATGGCCCTGCTCAAGGGTGCCCACCGGCCAGAAAACCTCGTCGGGGTGATGTGTCGGGCGCTGGTATCAGTGAGTTGGCAGGGGCAGGTTCATGACTGTGACTTCAATCAGATGCTGGGGCTGCCGCTCGGGGCCCGGTCACAGGCCACGCATCTGTCCGATCTTCTGGGCAATGACATGGAGGACGGCACAATCCGGGTTGGCGAGCATTGCTATGGCTGTACCGCCGGCCAGGGCAGCAGTTGTGGCGGCGCGCTCGAGCATTGAGCGCATTGGCAGACATCCAGATGAATCCTCGCAAACTCGCCGTCCTCGTGATCCTCGCCGCCGCGATCGGCAGCTTCTTCCTGTTCGATCTTGGCCAGTACCTCAACCTGCACACGCTCAAGGCGCAGCAGGCCGCCATTGCGGACTATCGCGACCACAATCCGGTGCTGAGCATCGCCGTGTATTTCGTCATCTACGTGGTCGTCACCGCCTTGTCGGTGCCCGGGGCGGCCTTGCTGACGCTGGCCGGCGGCGCCGTGTTCGGGCTGCTGTGGGGGACGGTGATCGTCTCCTTCGCGTCCACCCTGGGCGCCACTGCCGCCTTCGTGATCGCGCGCTTCCTGCTGCGCGACTGGGTCGGGCAGCGCTTCGGCCAGCGCCTGGCGGCCATCGACGAGGGCATCAAGCGTGAAGGTGCGTTCTACCTGTTCACGCTGCGCCTGGTGCCGGTGTTTCCCTTCTTTCTGGTCAACCTGCTGCTGGGCCTGACGGCGATGCGCACCTGGACCTTCTTCTGGGTCAGCCAGCTCGGCATGTTCGCGGGCACCGTGGTGTATGTGAATGCCGGCACCCAGCTCGCACGCATCGACAGCCTGGGCGGCATCCTGTCGCCCGCCCTGATCGGCTCGTTCGCCATCCTGGGCGTGTTCCCGCTGATTGCGCGGCGCGTGGTGGAGCGCATCCGCCGCAACCGGGTCAATGCGCGCTGGCCGCGGCCGACGCGCTTCGACCGCAACCTGGTGGTGATCGGCGGTGGCAGCGCGGGCCTGGTCACGTCCTACATCGCCGCGGCGGTCAGGGCCAAGGTCACGCTGGTCGAGCGCCACAAGCTTGGCGGCGACTGCCTCAACACCGGCTGCGTGCCGTCGAAGGCGCTGATCCGCTCGGCGAAGTTCCTTTCGCACGTCGCGCGCGCGCCCGAGTTCGGCATCGCCGCGGCCGATGCGCGCTTCGACTTCGCCGAGGTGATGGAACGCGTGCAGCGCATCATTGCCCAGGTCGAGCCGCACGACTCGGCCGAGCGCTACACCGGGCTGGGGGTCGACGTGGTGCAGGGCGCTGCGCGCATCGTGTCGCCGTGGGAAGTCGAGATCGATACCGCCGACGGCGAGCGCCGACGCCTCAGCACACGCGCCATCGTCATCGCCACAGGCGCCCGCCCGACGGTGCCCGAGCTGCCCGGTATCGAGGATATGGACTACCTCACCTCCGACACGGTCTGGTCGCTGCGCAAGTTGCCACGCCGACTGCTGGTGCTGGGCGGCGGGCCGATCGGCTCGGAACTGGCGCAGGCCTTCGCCCGCTTCGGCGCCCAGGTCATCCAGGTCGAACGCGGGCCGCGCCTGCTGCCGCGCGAGGACGCCGACGTCTCCGAGCTGGTGATGCAGCGCTTTCGCGCCGAGGGCATCGACCTGCGCCTCGAGCACCAGGCCAAGGCCTTCATCAAGGACGGCGAACAGAAGATCCTGATCGCCGAGCAGGCGGGCAAGGAGGTGCGCATCCCCTTCGACACCGTGCTGATCGCGCTCGGGCGCAGCGCCAACCTGAAAGGCTACGGGCTGGAGGAACTCGGGGTGCGCTGTGGCCGCACGATCGAGACGAACGCGCTGCTGCAGACCAACTACCCGAGCATCTACGCCGCGGGCGACGTGGCCGGGCCTTACCAGTTCACCCACACCGCCGCGCATCAGGCCTGGTACGCCGCGGTCAACGCGCTGTTCGACCCGATCAAGACCTTCAGGGCGGACTACCGCGTCATCCCCTGGGCCACCTTCATCGAGCCCGAGGTTGCCCACGTCGGACTCAACGAGCAGGAAGCACGCGAACAGGGCATCGCCTACGAACTCAGCACCTTCGGCATCGACGACCTCGATCGTGCCATCGCCGACAGCGAGGCACACGGTTTCATCAAGGTGCTGACGGTGCCCGGCAAGGACCGCATCCTGGGCGTGACCATCGTCGGCGAGCACGCGGGCGACCTCATCGCCGAGTACGTGCTGGCGATGAAACAGGACATCGGGCTCAACCGCATCCTCGGCACCATCCACATCTATCCGACCCTGGCCGAAGCCAACAAGTACGTGGCCGGCACCTGGAAGCGGGCTCACGCGCCCGAGCGCCTGCTGCAGTGGGTGGAGCGCTTCCACACCTGGCGCCGCGGATAGGTGTCGACACCCGGATGCGGTGCAACGCCGAACACAGGCGCATGAACACCCCGCTCTTGAACACCCGAAGCATGAAGACCCAACTCGAGGCCATCGAATGAACCGGCACCGTCACGTCTCATGGGCCGCAGGCCTGCTGCTCATGCTGGTCGCCCCTGGCACGCTGTCCGCCACCGTCTGGGTGGGACGCTTTGACGGCGAAGGACCGCCGCCCGAGCCCTGGCGCATCCAGCAGCTCGACGAGCGCATCCCGCCCACTCGCTATACGCTGCGCGAGTGGGACGGCGTGCCTGCCGTCGAGGCGCTGGCCGAGCGCAGCATGGCGCTGCTCGGCCGCCCGCTCGAGGTGGACCTCACGGCAACGCCGCACCTGTGCTGGCTGTGGCGGGTCGATGCCCCAGTGGCAGACGCCGACATGACGCGCAAGGCGGGTGACGATTACGCGGCGCGCGTGTATCTGAGCTTCGACGTGGCGCCCGAGGCGCTCGGCTTCGGCACCCGCACCAAGCTGGCCCTCGCACGCTCGATCTACGGCAACCAGGTACCCGACGCCGCGCTCAATTACGTGTGGGACAACCGCCACCCGATCGGCACGCTGCGCGACAATGCCTACACCGATCGCGCACGCATGGTCGTGCTGCGATCGGGTGCGGAGGATGCCGGGCGCTGGGTGCTGGAGCGGCGCAATGTCGCCGAGGACTTCCGGCGCGCGTTCGGCGACCTGCCGGCGAAGCTCAGCGGTCTGGCGCTGGCTTCCGATACGGACAACACCGCGAGCGTGGCGCGTGCCGGTTTTGCGCAGTTCCGCTTCGTCGCCGATGCAGGCGACTGTGACACCCCGCAGCCTGGGGCCGTGGATGGAGGCTGAAAGTTGAGTGATCCGATGCAGGCGCCGGAACGGACGCCAAGGTCCGTGCACGATAGCGCTGAGAACCACGTGTCGATCGTGATGCCGGTGCTCGATGAGGCCGCCGGCATCGTCGCGCGCCTGCAGTCGCTGCAGGCGCTGCGCAGGCAGGGGGTCGAACTCATCGTCGTCGACGGTGGCAGCCGGGACGACACCGTCGAACGGGCCGGCCCCCTCGCGGACCGGGTCGTGAGCACGGGTCGTGGACGCGGGCGGCAGATGAACGCCGGTGCGGCCTGCGCGCGTGGCGGGGTGCTGCTCTTTCTTCATGCCGACACCACCCTGCCGCGCGCTGCGATATCGGCTGCAAGCCAAGGGCTGGCCAGCGGTGCCGTGTGGGGGCGCTTCGACGTTCGCATCGCGGACGGCCCCGCGGGGATTGCGGTGGTCGCCTGGGCGATGAACCTGCGCTCGCGCGTCACCGGCATCGCGACCGGAGACCAGGCCATGTTCTGCACACGCGAGGCCTTCGCGGCGGCGGGTGGCTTTCCCGAGATCGCGCTGATGGAGGACATCGTGCTCTCGCAGCGCCTGCGTGCAATCTCGCGTCCGGCCTGCCTGCGCCAGCGGGTGGAGACGTCCGGCCGGCGCTGGGCGCGTCATGGGCTGGTGCGCACGGTGCTGACCATGTGGTGGCTGCGGCTGCGCTTCTGGCTCGGCGCCTCGCCGGATGCGCTTGCGCGCGCCTACGGATACGCCCCGCGATGAACGACGCCCCCTCGACCCGCATCGAGCTGGCAATCCTGGCCAAGGCGCCGCTGCCCGGCCTGTGCAAGACCCGCTTGATTCCGCACCTCGGCGCGGCCGGCGCGGCGGCGCTGCAAGGCTGGCTGCTGCAGCGCACGGTGGCCACCGCGGTGAACGCCGACATCGGGCCGGTCAGCCTGTGGTGTGCGCCCGACGAAACCCACCCCGACTTCCAGCGCTGCCGGGCCTTCGGCGATGTCCGCCTGCTGCCCCAGCCACAGGGCGATCTTGGCGCACGCATGCATGCCGCAGTTGCTGCAGCGCGCACGCCGGCGGGCACGCTGATCATCGGCACCGACTGCCCGGCGCTGACGCCCGGCTTGATCCGGCAGGTGGCCGACGCCCTCGGCCGCCACGACGCGGTGCTTGTCCCCGCGGAGGATGGCGGCTATGTGCTGATCGCGCTGCGTCGTGCAGATCCGCGCCTGTTCGAGGCCATCGACTGGAGCACGGATCGCGTCATGGCGCAGACGCGCCTGCGCCTGCAAACCCTCGGTCTCGACTGGCACGAAACCGCGCCCCTGTGGGATGTCGACCGCCCGGCCGACTTCGAGCGTCTGGCCGCAGGCATGCCGGCGCTACGCGCGCTGGTCGCCACGCCGGAGCAGGCATGAAGCGCCTCGTCCTCGCCGGCGCCGGGCACGCCCACCTGCACGTGCTGCGCACGCTCGGCGCGGCGCGCTGGCCGGGCGTGGAGGTCGTCCTCGTCACGCCCTACGCGCGCCAGATCTATTCCGGCATGGTGCCGGGCTGGATCGCCGGGCACTACCGCCTCGAGGACTGCGTCGCCCCCGTCCTGCCGCTGGCGGCTGCCGCGGGTGTGCGCGTCGTCCAGGATGCCGTGTGCGCAGTCGATGCGGAGCGGGGCCATGTCACGCTGGCAAAAGGCGGCCGCATCGACTTTGACGTGCTGTCGCTGGACACCGGTGCCGGCCTCGCCATGGATGAAGGCCTGTCGGACCACCCTGGGCTGCTGCCGGTACGCCCGCTCGAGTCCTTCGTGACGCGATGGGAGCGGGCGCTGGCAACGCTGCTTGACGACGCGCAGGCGCGGGTGGCCGTAATCGGTGGCGGCGCGGCGGGCGTCGAACTCGCGTTGGCAGTCGCGTACCGACTGCGTCGCGAGACCGGCGCCGCAGTGCAGCGGGTGACACTTGCATGCGGGGGTGGCTTGTTGCCGGGGCACGCGCCCGGGGTCGTCAAGCGCGCGCGCGCAGCGCTGGCACGCCAGGGCGTCGAACTCGTCGAACAGCGGGTGCGTGCCGGCACATCCGCACTGGAGACCGAAGCCGGGACGCCGCTTGCCGCAGCGTGGGTGATCGCGGCAACCGGCGTGGGCCCACCCGGCTGGCTCGCCCAATCGGGGCTGGCGCTCGCGCCGGATGGCTTCATCGCAGTGGGTCAAGAGCAGCAGAGCGTTTCACACCCGAACGTGTTCGCCGCGGGCGACGTCGCTTCGCGCATCGACGCACCGCACGCCAAGTCGGGCGTCTATGCGGTGCGTGCGGGCCCGGTGTTGAGCGGGAACCTGCGGCGTGCCCTGGAATGGCGCCCCATCGAGGCCTATCGACCGCAACGCCGCAGCCTGTACCTGCTGGCCACCGGTCCACGCGAGGCGATCGTCTCCTGGGGGCCGGTGGCGGCAAGCGGGCGTCTGGCGTGGCGATGGAAGGACTGGATCGATCGGCGTTTCATGCGCCAGTATCAATCCTCAGGCGAAGAATGAGCCATGCATGTGCTGACGCCAACAAGATCGACCACAAGCTCCGTCACGGGCCTGCGCCTGCAACACGGGCAAGCGCCCGGTTCAGTAACCCGCCCTGGGACGACGCCTCGATCACCGCGATCCGGCATGAGATGCTGCGCTTTGCCCGCATGCAGCTGCGCGACGCTGGACGAGTTCGATGTGCTGCTCAACCAGCGGGAACTGCGGAACCCCAACGATCGCCCCGCGATATGGTCGGATCACGTGGCCTGCTTCGTGATCCTGCACCGGGCACGGCTCGGCCTGCGGGCGTGTCTCGAGAATCGCCGTTACCAGGGAGAGGTCCGATGAAGATGATGGACTGCAAGGATGTGACGCGGCTCATCTCCGAACGCTATGAGCGCACACTCAGCCTGCGCGAGCGGCTGTCGCTGAAGGTGCATACGGCCATGTGCATCGGTTGCACGAATTACGGCAAGCACATGGACGTGCTGCGCAAGGCCATGGCTCGGTTGCGCGAAGGACAGACCAGCGACGAGCGATGAGCAGGCCGCAACCAGCAGCCCGCCGTCAATCTTGTGCGCCCAGCTTCGCGCTGACTGCGGCGACGAGCGCGGCGAAATCGCTTTCGCTGTGCATCTGTGGCGACAGCGTGTTCATGTTGCCGAGGATGGAGGTCAGTTCGGCGATCGTGCGCCGGATTTCGGCGTAGCGGTCGATGTCCTCGCGGAAGCCCTTCAGGTCGGCTGCCGAGACGGTCTTGAGGGCCTCGTCGAGTTCGCGGATCTCGGCTTCCCAGTGCTGCACGTAGCGCACCCGATCAACTGATCGATGAATCTTCGCGTCGTCGAGCAGCACCGGGAATACGCGGTCCTGGAAGTTGCCCTGCGCGGCGACCCGCATCAGCTCGAACATGCAGTGCGGCGAGCGCAGGTACTTGTCGCCGATCACTGCGATCACGCAGCGACCGCCGCCCAGCCGTTCCATGAAGGCACGGATATCTGCCTTGTAGCCGAGCGCCTGCTTGTCGCGCACGACCGTGATGCCGTGCTCTGCGAATGCGCGCTCGAGCCGCTCCACCAAGGCCTCGCTCTCGCCGCCCCAGGCATAGGAGACGAACACCTCGCGCGTCAGCTCGCCGGGCACGGGCGCCCGGCCTGTCGCAGCAGCGGGGACGACGCCAACGATGGTATCGGGTCGGCCTGCCGGGAGCCGAGCGAGGGACGACTCCAGCGCTCTGAAAATCGCTTCGACGTTCTGCCTGTTGCGGCCGAAGTCGAATACCGTCGTGCTCACCTTGCAACTGCTGCGCGCATGGACGGCACCGTCCCGCACCGTGAGCTCGATGTCTTCGCCGAAGGACTTCCAGTTAACGCCTGCACTCGCCTCGATACGTCCTTCGTCCGGCAGTGCACGCTCAATGGTGAAGCCGCAATCCGACAAGGCGGCGCGGCCTCCTTCGAACAGCAGGGCTGTCGCCAGCGCGTAGTGGCGTGTCTCTTCGTGCTTCGCTGCCATGCCGGCCTCCGCTGTGAATGTGCTCGCCGCGGCGCGATCGACGCCGCTCATGTCGTCCTTGTGCAAGCCTTGATGGTGCTGCCGGTCAGGCGCCATGGAAGTTGGGGCACTCCCGAGCGGCAGCGCGCCTCGATTCTAGCCGTTCGGGAGAGACCTGGCGCGTCGTGCTCGCCGCCCGCGTTGCCCTCGCTCAGGCGAGCGTCGCGCGTGCGCTCTTAGCCTGCGGACATGAGCCGCATCACATTCTTGCAACTCAGCATCTTCATCGGCCCTCTCCCTGGAACCAGCGATTCTCCAGACACTCCCTCAGGCCAAGCCGCGCGCGGTGCAGGATCACGAAGCAGTTGTTGCTGGTGATGCCGAGCTCCGCACAGATCTCCGTGGTCTCGAGTTCCAGAAGTTCACGCATCGTGTAGACGCGAGCGATGTGCTCGGGCAGGTTGTTCATGCAGACGTCGAAAACCGTCCAGAACGCCTCCTGTTCGAAAGAGGCCTCCGGGTCCGACCAGGTCGATGGCCGGTCATCGGGGTTCCAGTGACCGCGCTGCTCGAACAGCGCATCGAAGTCCTCCAGGCCGGCATCGACCTCTGCGCGCGCAGCGAGGTCGCTTCGGCTGATCTCGCGCGCCGACGCGCGGATGTGATCGACGATCTTGTTGCGCAGGATCGCGAACATCCAGGTCTTGAAGGCCGACCGCCCGGCGAAGCGCTTGGCGCCGGTCATCGCCGCCATCAGCGCCTCCTGCACCATGTCCTCGGCCGCGCCGCTGTCGCGCAGTTGCAGGCGCGCGAAGCGCAGCATGTCGCGCCGGATCGCGGTGATCGAGGCGTCGTCCCAGGGCGGGCTCAGGGCCTGCGCGCTGACCTCGGTCATAGATTGCTCCTGTCTTTTGTCTCCGCAAGAATACCGCGATCACGAGGACGACAGCTCCGTGCGCAGCTGCAGCAGACCCGCGCACGAGCCGGTGCTCAACGCGCCGCCACCCTGCGGGCTACCGGGTGCTCGATCGCGCGCCGGACAAGCTCGGCCAGCACAGCCAGCCCGCGCTCGATGCCCGCCTCGTCCGCATGGCTGAAGTTGAGCCGCATGCTGCCGTTCGCGGCTGGCTCGCCGGCATGGAACAGCTCGCCCGGCATGAATGCCACGCCGCGCTCGATCGCTGCTGGCAACAAGGCACGGGTGTCGATCGGCGCCAGCAGGTCGATCCAGAAGAACAGACCGCCAGGCGGCGTCTGCCAACGCGCGAGCTCGCCGAAATGGCGCTGCAGCGCGGCGGCGAAGAAGTCGCGCTTGCGCCGATAGGCGTCCACCACCCGCTGCATGCGCTCTGCGCGGTCGGGCGAGCGCAGTTGCGCCAGCACGACATGCTGGCTGACGCGGTTGCTGTGCAGGTCGGCCGCCTGCTTCAGACGCACCAGCAGCGGCACCAGCGCGGGCGCGGCCACCAGATAGCCCAGGCGCAGGCCGGGTGCCAGCGTCTTGGAGAAGGAGCCCTGGTAGATCCACGGTGCGCGCTCGAGATGAGTGCACACCGGCGTGCGCTCGCAGGCGTCGTAAGCCAGGTCGCGATACGGATCGTCCTCGAACAGCGGCACGCCCAGGGTGTCGCAGGCGCGGGCGAGCACAGCGCGCTCGGCGGCGTCGTAGCAATGGCCGGTGGGATTCTGGAAACTCGGGATCGCATAGGCCAGCGCGGGCGGCACATCGGCGTCGAGGCCAGCGAGCGCCTGCCGCGGGCGCAGTGGCGCAAAACGGGCTCCGAAGAAGCGGAACACTTGCAGCGCTGCGAGGTAGGTCGGCTCTTCCACCGCCACCGTCGTACCCGGATCGATGAAGAGCTTTGCCACCAGATCGATACCCTGCTGCGATCCCGACAGCACGAGCACCTGGTCGGCCGTGCAGCGCAGGCCGATGGCGGCGACCTCGGCCGCGATCTGCTCGCGCAGCGCCGGCTCGCCTTCGCTTGGACCGTACTGCAGCACCTCGCGCGGCAATGGCATGCCCGACAGATCGGGAAAGCTGTCTGCCGACGGCAGGCCGCCCGCGAACGAGATCATGCCGGGACGATCGATGACGGCGAGTATCTCGCGGATCGCAGAGGGTTGGAGGCGATCCACGCGCTCGGAAAGCTTGGGCTGTTGTCGGCTGTTCATGGCTAAGCGTCAATGTTGTTGACCTTTTGCCAAGATAGGCACCTCCGCCTATCATGTCAACATGCTTGACCAATCAACAACCGACGCATTCGACGACAAGGACCCGCGTCGCGCGATCGAGCGCTTCTACTTCGCCTACCGCGCCTTCACCGCGGGCGCCGACCAGTTGCTGGAAGCGCGTGGCCTTGGGCGCGTTCATCACCGCGTGCTCTACTTCATCGGCCGCAATCCCGGGATTTCCGTCGGCGCCCTGATCGACGCCCTGGGTGTCAGCAAGCAGGCCCTCAACGCCCCGCTGCGCGAGCTCGTCGAACGCGACCTGATCCGTGCCGAGCCTGCCGCCGAAGACCGCCGCGTGCGTCAGTTGTCGCTCAGCGCACAAGGCCAGGCGCTCGAAGCCCAGCTCACCGAGATCCAGATCGACCTGCTCGGCCGCGCCTTTGCCGATTGCGGCGGCGAAGCGACCGATGGCTGGCACGCAGTCATGAAGCGACTCGCCGCCAACTGAACGGGCCGGACGGCAAGCACCGGCGCGACATCCCGGCGACGCTCGACGACGCAGCATCCGGCACGGACACCTGAGGTGTTCCCCACTCCTTAAACTGTATAAAATATCAGTCACCCAGGAAGACTGATGATGACTCACGACCAGATGACCCTGTTCGCGGCCCCGACCGCCCCAACCGAGTCGCAGCCCACGCGTCAGGCACTACCTCGGCGAGCGGTCCGGACACGCTCCGCGCCCGACGATGCGCCCCAGGCTGCGCTGCTGCCCCTGCAACTGATTCCCCACGAGGCCACACCCGCCATGACCGATAACGAGCCCCTGCCCTCCATCGCCCCCGCTCCCGACGACACCCCGGACGCCATCCGCAGCGACCGCCTGTGGCAGCTCGACGGCTGGACCGCCCGCGTGATCAAGAACGAGGACGACGACGGCTGGGCGGTGGAGATGCTCAAGGACGGCGAGGCCGAGCCGGCGCTGGTCGGCCCATGGACCATGGGGCGTGACAAGAAGAACCCCAAGCCGCTCGACCAGGCGGCCTTCAACACCCTGGTCAAGACCGCGACCGAAGTGCTGCAGCGCCATGCCCAGCAGGCCCACGCAATGCTGCACAAGTCGCTCACGGTGTTCGCACTTGACGCCCAATGGGACGTTCGCCTCGACATCACGCCGGACGAGTACGAGCCCTTTGCAACCCTGAGCGCGTACGACGAAGCCGGCGATGAAGTCGCCCAGGTACGCGTGGCGCCGGACTTTCGCCTCAACACCACGAGCGCGACGGCCTGGATCGTCAGCGGCTTCGCCCGCCCTGGAGGCCGGGGGCCTTTCGACGACTGAGCCAAGGGCAAGCAGATCGCGCTCGAGAGGGTTGAGGACATACAGAGAATCATGAACTATGGCGTGATGTCGACACCGGAAGTGGTCATCGACGGTACTGTAGTGCACACCGGCGGAGTGCCCGCACGCAGCAAGGTCGAAGGCTGCTTCCGAGCATGCCCGCCTGTGCAGGACTGCCGGGCGAGCGCAACCATTGATGGCGGAAAACGCGGCTGTCGCAGCCTTTCGGCTCATCGTCATCCTTGCAACAGGATTCAACGAAAAGGAGTTCACCATGGAAACCGGTATCCACGCCTTCAGGGACCTATTCGCTCAACTTGGCTTGCCAAACAGTGACGCTGAGATCGCCGATTTCATCCGGGCTCACAGCCCACTGCCCGACTTCGTGAAGTTGGCGGACGCGCCATGCTGGACACAATCGCAGGCGGCCTTTCTGCGCGACGAGTTGGCAGAAGACGCCGACTGGGCCGAGGTCATCGATCAGCTCAGTGCAGCGCTGCGGCGCACTTGAGCGGAAGATTTAGCGGCCGACATGGCGCGCACCAGATGGCCTATCATGCCGCGAACGGCTTGGCCGGAGAGCCCCGGGAACGATCGATCATGAGCAACTCGCAGTCACAAGCCCCAAGTCAGGGCCTCAGCAACACCGACGCCGACACTTACACCCCGCCCAGGGTGTGGACCTGGAACAAGCCCAATGGCGGACACTTCGCCAGCATCAACCGTCCGATCGCCGGCGCCACGCATGAGCGCGAGCTGCCGCGCGGCCGGCACCCGCTGCAGCTGTACTCGCTGGCCACGCCCAATGGCGTGAAGGTGACGGTGATGCTCGAGGAACTCCTCGCGCTCGGCCATGCCGGGGCGGAGTACGACGCCTGGCTGATCCGCATCAACGAGGGCGACCAGTTCGGCAGCGGCTTCGTCGGCGTGAATCCGAACTCGAAGATCCCCGCCCTGCTCGACTGCAGCACCCCGCAGCCGACCCGCGTATTCGAGTCTGGCGCCATCCTGATGTACCTGGCCGAGAAGTTCGGCGCCTTCCTGCCCACCGCGCCGGCACAGCGCGCAGAGTGCCTGTCGTGGCTGTTCTGGCAGGTCGGCAGCGCGCCCTACCTCGGTGGTGGCTTCGGCCATTTCTACGCCTATGCGCCAACCCGGATCGAGTACGCCATCGACCGCTTCTCGATGGAGGTCAAGCGCCAGCTCGACGTGCTCGATCGCCGCCTGGCCGAAAGCCGCTTCGTGGCCGGGGACGACTACACCATCGCCGACATCGCGATCTGGCCCTGGTACGGTGCGATGGCGAAGGGGCTGCTCTACGACGCGGGCGAGTTCCTGCAGGTCGAGGACTACACCCATGTCGTGCGCTGGGCCGATGAGATCGCGCGTCGCCCCGCGGTGCAGCGCGGGCGCATGGTCAACCGCGTCACCGGCCCGCTGGCGCATCAGCTGCACGAGCGCCACGACGCAAGCGACTTCGACACCCGCACCCAGGACAAGCTGCAGGAAGTCTGAATGGCGGACCCGCAAGGGGGGCTGAAGCCCCCTTGGCCAGTGTTGCGGACACGACGATTTCAAGCGTACGGGATAGACGATAGAATGGCCGCCCACCCAGTCACGGCCGATCGAGTGCCCGCAATGAACCAACCCGCGCCCCGCCCCAGTACCACGCAGCTGCCGGCCTGGCAGGCCCTTCTGGCCTGCTGCGAGGCCGCGGCCGGGCGCCACATCGCCGATGAGTTCGCTGCCGACCCCGGGCGCGCCGAGCGCATGCAGGCCGAGGCCTGCGGCATCTTCCTCGACTATGCCAAGAACCGTGTCGATGCGCCCACCCTGGCCCTGCTTTTCCAGCTCGCACGCGAGGCCGGCGTCGCCGAGCAGCGCGCAGCCATGTTCGGCGGCGAACGCATCAACCGCACCGAGGGGCGCGCGGTGCTGCACGTGGCGCTGCGCATGCCGGCAGGCAGCACGCTGATGGTCGACGGCGACGACGTGGTGGCGGACGTGACCGCGGTGCGCGAACGTGTCCGCCGCTTCAGCACGGCGGTGCGCAAGGGCGAATGGCGCGGCCATGATGGCCGTCGCATCACCGACGTGGTCAACATCGGCATCGGCGGCTCCGACCTCGGTCCGCAGATGGCCTGCGAGGCCCTGCGCGACTTCGCCCACCGCGAGCTGAGGCTGCACTTCATTTCCAACGTCGACGGCATCGCACTCGACCGCCTGCTGGGCACGCTCGATCCAGGCACGACGCTGTTCATCGTCGCCTCCAAGACCTTCACCACCCAGGAAACCCTCACCAACGCCAATGTCGCACGGCGCTGGCTGCTCGGCCATACGGGCAGCGAAGCGGCCATCGCCCGCCACTTCGTCGCCGTGTCGACCAACACCGAGGCCGTTGCACGCTTCGGCATCGACACTGCCAACATGTTCGGCTTCTGGGACTGGGTGGGCGGGCGCTATTCGATGTGGAGTGCGATTGGCCTGCCGCTCGCGCTGCAGATCGGAGCCGAGCGCTTCGACGAGTTGCTTGCGGGCGCGCACGCAATGGACGTGCACTTCCGCGACACGCCCTTCGAGCACAACCTGCCCGTCATCCTGGCCTTGCTCGGGATCTGGAATGTCGACTTCCTCGACGCGCCCACCCAGCTCATCGCCCCCTACCACCAGGGCCTGCACCGGCTGCCCGCCTACCTGCAGCAGCTCGACATGGAATCCAACGGCAAGTCGGTGCGATCGGACGGACACGCGGTCGGCTGCCACACCAGCCCGGTGATCTGGGGTGAGACCGGCATCAACGGCCAGCATGCCTACTTCCAGATGCTGCACCAGGGCACGCGCCCGGTGCCGGTGGATTTCATCGGCGTGCTCGAGCACCCCGCCCATCTGCACGCACAACACCGCATCGCTTTCGCCAACATGGTGGCGCAGGCCGAAGCCCTGATGCGTGGCAAGCGCGCAGCCGAGGCCGCCGCAGAGATGCACGCCGCCGGCCTGCCGCAGGAACGCATTGACGCACTGCTGCCGCATCGGGTGTTCGCCGGCAACCGCCCGAGCAACACCCTGCTGCTCGATCGCCTCGACCCTCGCACCCTCGGCGCCCTGATCGCGCTCTACGAACATCGCACCTTCGTGCAAGGCGTGGTGTGGGGAGTCAATCCTTTCGATCAGTGGGGCGTCGAACTGGGCAAGCAGCTCGCCGGGCGAGTGCTCGAGGACATGGATCGCAGCACCGATATCAACGCCCATGACGCCAGCACGACGGCCTTGATCGACCGCTACCGCCGTGGCGCGCGCGCGACAGACCCCGCCCAACATGCGTGAGGCCCGCGTCCCCACGCTCCTGGTGGTCGATGACGACCTCGTCGCGCAGGCAAGGCTCAAGGCCTATTTCAGCCAGGAAGGCTATCGCGTGCTCGCTGCCGACGACGGCGAAGGCTTCTGGGCTGCGCTCGCGCGCGACGCAGTCGACCTGGTGCTGCTCGACATCAACCTGCCTGGGCAGGACGGCCTGTCGCTTGCCCGAGCGCTGCGTGCACGCGACGCCGGCATCGGCATCATTCTGGTCACCGCGCGCAATGACGACATAGACAAGATCGTCGGCCTCGAGGTGGGTGCCGACGACTACGTGACCAAGCCCTTCAACCCGCGCGAACTGCTGGCGCGGGTGAAGAGCCTGCTGCGGCGCAGTGGTGAACACGCAGCTACAGCCGAGGCCAGCACGCGCCCGCTGTGCTTCGGCGGCTGGACCCTGGATCTCGCAAAGCGCCGCCTCATCGATATCAACGCGAACGAAGTCGCACTCACCCGGGGTGAGTTCGAGGTACTGGCGCTGCTCGCACGCCACCCCCAGGAGGTACTGAGCCGCGATCGCCTGTCGCGCGCCGTTAGCGGTCGCGACTGGGATCCGCAGGATCGCACCGTGGATGTCCTGATCCGCCGCCTGCGCGGCAAGCTCGATGGCGGAACGGGCGATGACGGTGCCCCCTCGCTGATTGCCACCGTACGCGGCGAGGGCTACCGGCTGGCGGTAGACGTCACGTCAGCGCCCTCTGCCTGAGCGCTCACAACCCACCTCTTGACTTCGCCGCGGCGCGGCATACACTCGCACTCCATCAAGGGGAGTAGCTTTTTCGCCCCGGCATCGTCATCACGGCAGACCGGTCTCCAGACCGTCTCCCGGTGCCGGGGGCAACGATCGAATCCGTTGCAAGCGAGACCTTGCCCAAGGGCAAGGTCCGTGCTGCGACAGCACGCAAGGGTCTGTGTCCTTCGGGAACAGGCCCTTTTTCGTTTTTTGCGGAGTGCGCGGTGGACTCGATCGGTACGTGGTGGATGTGGGTGGCGTTCGCCACCATCGTGGTGACGATGCTGCTGGTGGATCTGGTCGCCTTCGGCGGCGGCAAGCAGCATCGAGTATCGCTCAAGGAGGCGGCCGGCTGGTCGCTGGCCTGGGTCACCATGGCGATGCTCTTCGCAGGCGGCTTGTGGTGGTACCTGGACGGCGCATTCGGCCGCGCCATCGCCAACGAGCAGACGACCGCCTTCGTCACCGGTTACCTGGTGGAGAAGTCGCTCGCGGTCGACAACGTCTTCGTGTGGATGATGATCTTCAGCTTTTTTGCGGTGCCGCTCGAACTGCAGCGCCGTGTGCTGCTGTATGGCATCGTCGGCGCGATCGTGCTGCGCACGATCATGATCTTCGCCGGCAGCTGGCTGATCAGCGAGTTCCACTGGATCCTGTACATCTTCGGTGTCTTCCTGATCGCCACCGGCATCAAGATGGTGTGGTTCGCCGAACATGACCCCGACCTGGACAAGAACCCCTTCATCCGCTGGATCCGCAACCACTATCCGGTTACCGAAAAGCTCGAGGGGGAACGCTTCTTCGTAGTGCGCGACGGCGTGCGCATGATGACACCGCTCTTCCTCGCGCTGGTGCTGGTCGAGATCTCCGATGTGATCTTCGCCGTCGACAGCATCCCCGCGATCTTCGCGATCACTACCGACCCCTTCATCGTGCTGACTTCGAACCTGTTCGCCATCCTTGGGCTGCGCGCGATGTACTTCCTGCTCGCCGACCTCGGTGACCGCTTCGAGCTGCTCAAGTACGGCCTGGCCGCGATCCTGGTCTTCATTGGCACCAAGATGCTGATCGTCGAGTGGATCAAGATCCCGGTGCTGGTATCGCTATCGGTGGTCGCCACCATCCTCGCCTGCTCGGTATTCGCCAGCTTGTGGCACGCCGCGCACAAGTCAAAACCGGCTTCCTGAGCAGCCGCGGGCGCTGCGGTCGCTACGCATCCTGGGTGCGCTCAGGCTTATCTGGGTCGTACCCTCGATGCACAAGGTCATCAGTGCGCCATTGAGAAGCCATTCCCGGCCTTCAGGCCAGCGCTCGTGGCCGCCTGCCGCCCTTCAGCCACCACTGCCCAACACCTGGTGCAGCGCCCGCAACGAGCATTGGTAAGCGTCCGCCAGGCTGGCGACACCCAGGCCAAGCCGTTCGCCACCAGCCTTGCACTCCAACTCGAAGTCTGCTGCCAGTTCGCCAAGGCGAACCAGCCCAATGCTTTGCGCCGCGCCGCGCAACTTGTGCGCGTGGCGCGCGCATCCCATGGCGTCGCCCTGCGCTGCCGCTTGCTCGAGTTCAGCCAGCAGGGTGTCGCCCTGGCGCTCGAACACTGCGGCGATGCCGGCAACCACCGCAGTACCCAGGGCCGCCTGCTCGCTGCGCAGGAACGCCAGATCCACCCAAGCCGATACCGCCGCAGTCGGGTCCAGGGCGGACTGCACCTCCCTGTCTGCCATCACCGCCCGTACAGGAGCAACCGGTGCCGCACCATGGAGCAGTCCGCTCAGCAGACTACGCAACTGCGCCCGCGAGAAGGGCTTCGGCAGAAAGGCGGCGAAGCCCGCCCGCAGCAGGGCTTGCACCTCTTGGGCGGGTACATGGGCAGACATCAGCACCGCCGGCAGGTCACGCGTGGCCGGCGAGCTGCGCAAACGGGCGAGCAGTTCGCGCCCATCGCCATCGGGCAGGTTCATGTCGATGAGCGCAAGCGCAAGCGGCTGGCTCGCCGCGATCTCCAGCGCGTGGTGGATATCGGGCGCGCTCAGCACCTCTTGCCCCAGCGCCTCGAGAAAACGCTCGATCACCATCCGGTTGACCGCGTCGTCCTCCACCACCAGCACGCGCTGACACGTCGGCAGGGCGTACGGGGTGGATGCGTTGGCGGCCTGCACATTGTCTTCCCCTGCACGCTCGCCCTGCTCCCCCTGCGCTTGCACCTCATCCACTCCAACCTGGCGCTCGAAGTACAGCTCGAAGTGGACCGTCGTCCCCTCGCCCAGTCTGCTCTGCAGGCCGATCTGCCCGCCCATCGCCTCGACCAGACGCTTGCACACCGCCAGTCCAAGCCCGGTGCCGGCATGGTGGCGACCACTGTCGCGCACCTGCACGAAGGGGTCGAACACCTCGCGCTGGCGCTCGGGATCGATGCCGATGCCATGGTCCTGCACCGCAAAGAACAAGGTGTCTGGACGAGCGCCGCAGGTGATGTGCACCGTTACGGCGCCCTCGTCGCTGAACTTGATCGCATTGCCAACCAGGTTGAGCAGGATCTGGCTGAGCTTGCGGCGGTCGCCGTGCAACAGATCCGGCACGGCGGGGGCGATGTCCGCCACCAATGCGAGCCCGCGTGCCGCTGCGCGCGTGCCCTGTACCGCGAACACATCGTTGACGGTGTCGCGAAGGCTGAAGACGCTACGCTCCACATGCACGCCGCCGGCCTCGATGCGAGCGAAATCGAGCATATCCTCGAGCAGCTCGAGCAACAGCACCGCGGCGGCGCGCATCTGCACCGCATACTGGTGCTGCTCGGGCTGCAACGGACTATCCTCGAGCAGTTCGAGCAGGCCGAGAATGCCCGCCATCGGGGTCCGCAGCTCATGGCTGACCGTGCCGAGGAAGGCTGTCTTGGCGCGGTCGGCACGCTCCGCCGCAGTGCGGGCACTGGCGTGCTCCGCCGTCTCGATTGCCAGTGCGGCATTGCTGCTGCGCAGCTCGGCAGTGCGCTCCGCGACCTGGCGCTCCAGCGCCTGCTGCTGCTCGCGCAAGGCCTCGGCGAGGCGATCGCGCTCGAGGGCATCGTTGCGAAAGTGCACCAGGGCACGCGACAGCGAAGCGATTTCGTCATCGCCGGCGGTGTCGATGACGACGTCGCGCCGGCCCGCGGCCAGCGCCAGGGTCGCCTCCTCCAAAGCCAGCAGGCGGCCGAGCGTGTGGCGACGCAGGACATGGATGATGACGAGCGCCGTGACCAGCAGCAGCGCGCCGCCAATGGCACCGAACGCCACCAGACCGGAGGTGGCGCTGCGCTCGGCGGCAAGACCAGCGGCGGCGAGCAGGCGGCCGCCACGGTGAATCAGCTCGCCGGCAAGGGCGTCGAGCTCGGTGGTGAGCTGGCCGATCTCGGCCTGCAGCCCCTCGGCGCTGCTGCGCAGCGCGATCTCCTGCCCGCGCAGGGCGAAAGCACCCGCCGGCGCCAACGCAGCCCCCAGGCCTGCATGCAGCATCTCACCCTCGGCCCTGCCCCCTGGGTCGGCGATATCACGCAGGCGCCGCCCGAGCAACACCCGTTCGGCATCGAAGGCCTGGCGTGCGGCCCGCAGGCGGTCTTCGCCGTCCACCTCATCGAGCCGGTCAAGCAAGCCCCCGAGCGCATGGGCGGCGAGCACGAGCTCGTGCATGCGCTCGAGTGTATCGAGATCCAGATCAAGCAGGCGGTCACGAGCACCCGGCCGCACAGCCTCGATCGCAGCAGAGGACGCCTCCCCGTCCTGCAGCAGCACGGTCAGCGTGGACACGAGCAAGGCCGTAGCGTTGTCGGACTGCGTGCGGGCCAGCGCGTCGAGTGCATCGACCTGGACGCGCAGGCGCTGCCCCTCTGCCAGGCTGGCCTCACGCAGCAGCAGGCGTGCACCGACCGTATCGGCCATTGTGCGCAGGCGTTCGGCAAGGCGGCTGGCAGTGGCCATCAGGCGGCTGCGCAACTCGGCCTCGACGTGGGCGGCCGACAGGCTGTCCAGGCGCTCACGCACTAGGGCAAGATCCTTCTCCAGCGCTGCCTGCAGTTGCGCCAGCTCATCCCTCGACTCGACACGCCCCAGGCGCGGCGCCAGCGCCGCCAGGCGGGCGTTGCCGCGCACCGTCTCATGCAGTGCGTCAGCCGCCGGCAAGGTATCGCGTACGATGGCCTGCTGGCTTGCCACCACGCGCTGGAAACTGACCCAGCCCACCACGGCAACCATCACGGTGCCTAGCGCAGCCAGCAGCAGCCCGAGCAGCAGGCGCTCACGCAGGCCGAAGCGGCGTCGGGGCGGGGCTTTGACGTAAGATGAGGCGTCCATAGTCAGGGCAAGCGCGGGCGGTGGGGAAGGACGGCAGAAGGTGGCCATCACACGCTCGCGCGCCCGGGCGCTGGAGCACGACCAACCGCCTTACATCATGCGACGAGCAGTAAAGACATGGTTTCATCTTACCGGCACCGGAGCACGGGCAGCATGTCCATGTGCGCACTATGCGCACCGATCCTCGCCGCGCTGCTGTCCCTCGCCCCGGTGCCGGCCGCATCGGCATCAAACGGCATGGAATGGGCGCTCGAGCGCTGGGAGGGTGATGGCCCAGCCCGCCTGGATATTGGCGCCCCAGAATCCACCCGCGCGCCGCCACAGCTGCCGCGCATCCCTGCATCACGGCCGTGGACCTTGTGTGCGGTGTACCCGCATCTGAAGGACAGCTATTGGCTGGCGGTGAATTACGGCATGGTCGATGAAGCACGCGCGCTCGGGCTGGGCTTGCGAGTGTTGATGGGCAAGGGCTACGAGAATCTCGAAAGCCAGCGCGCGGGCGTTTCGGACTGCATCGCCGACACGCGCACCGATGCGCTGCTGGTCGGCACGGTGAGCTTTGCCGGCCTCAACGACCTGCTCCGCCCTTATGCGGCGCAGCACCCCGTGCTGGGGCTGGTGAATGACATCGATGCCAGCGTGGTGAGCAGCCGGGTGGGCGTGCCCTGGTACCAGCTCGGCTGGCAGATCGGCCGCTGGTTGGCCGAACGCCACCCGGCGGGCAGTGCGGAGGCGACCATGGCCTGGCTCCCAGGGCCGCTCGAAGCGAGTTGGGTCAACTTCGTCGACCGTGGCTTTCGCGCCGCCCTCGACGGCAGCGCGGTGCGCATCGTGGTCGTTAGCGGCGGCGACACGGGGCGCTCCATTCAGCGTCAGCTGATCGAGGCGGTGCTCGACGCTCACCCCCGGCTCGACTATCTGGTGGGCAACGCGCCAATGGCCGAGGCGGCAATTGCCGAACTGCGCCGACGTGGCCGCGAGGACAGCGTCGGCATCATCGCCTCCTACATCACGCCGGGCGTGCACAGCGGCCTCGCACGCGGTCGCATCCGTGTATCGGTAAGCGATTTCCCGGTGCTGCAGGGTCGCCTGGCCGTGCGCCAGGCCCTGCACCTGCTCGAAGGCCGGGCTGTCGAACCCTACCTGGGCCCCAGGGTTGAACGCCTGGATGCGGATAATCTGCCTCAGTATCCGCTCGACTGGATGCTGCCGCCAGCCGGTTTCGTCCCCATCTACGAGGTTATCCCCGTCGAGCCGGAGAAGCCTCGTACGACGACGCCGGCCCGGCCATAGGCCACTACCGGCGTCTCGCAGATGCACGCCCTGGCTGCTCACCCGGGCGTGCCATCAGGCTCACGCGCTCAATCAGCGCGTGCGTTCTTGTGCAGGAAGTCCAGCACCAGCTTGCGTTCGTCCTCGGTCAGGCCGGCGCGCGGGAACATGCTCTCGGTGATGCCCTGCCACTGCTTGACCGTGAAGTCGCCCGGCTCGCGCGGCACATGGCACAGTGTGCAACGCTCGTAGAACAGCTTCTCGCCCGGCGTCATGCCCGCGGTAGCCGAGGCCTTGGCCTTGGCTGCACGCTCGGTGAGGCTGAAGGCTGCGGCATCGATGCGACCGGAGGCGTTTTCGACCAGGGGTGGCTCGTACGCACGGTTCGGCCCCTCGACGTCGGCGCATTTGCGGAAGGACGCCAGGCAGGTGTTGGCGCTGGTCGCCTGGCTGAGATCGCTCGCTGCCACGCTGGTGGTGAGCACGTTGATCGCCCCGCTGTTGCAACGGCCCTTGCTGTCTTTCGACAGCCAGGCCCCTTCGTAGATGCTGATGACACCCTTCATGATGTTGGGCGACACGCGGGCGCCGACGATCAGCGCGCCGCGGTCGTTGTAGACCTCGATCAGGTCGCCGTCCTTGATGCCGCGCTCACGGGCATCCTCCTCGCTGACCAGAGCGAACTCCCGGCCGTCGATGTTGAGGTGCTTGGCGCACTCGGCGTTGGCCATCTGCGAATGCACGCGCATGTAGGGGTGCGGGCTGACCACGTGCACCTGGCCGGGCTTGGCGTTGCCGAGAAACTCCGCGGGCTCGAGATACTTCGGGATCGGCGGACATTCCTCGGTACCGAAGCGGGCAAAGCTCTCGCAGTAGAGTTCAATCTTGCCCGATGCGGTATGCAGCGGGCTCTTCTGCGGATCGGTGTAGAAGTCACCATGGCGCACCCAGCCGCGTGCGGACTCGGGCACCTCCATCTCGGCGACACCGGCTTCCCAGAACGCCTCGAACGGGATCGTGGCGTCGGTGTTGGCATAGCTGTTCTTGACGATGTCCATCACGGTCAGGCCTTCGGTGAAGCCGTACTCGACACCGAAGAGCTCGGCCAGGCGGCGGAAGATCTCGAAGTCGTCCAGGCTCTCACCGTAGGGCTGGATCACCTGACGCATCGCCCAGATCTTGTCGTTGCTGTAGGTGCCGCCCGTGCTGATGTCGTCGCGCTCGAGGTGGCTGGTGGCCGGCAGCACGATGTCGGCATAGCGCGAGGACGCGCACCACCACGGGTCCTGATTGACCACGGTGTGCACCTTCTTCGCCATCGCCTCGATCAGCTCGTTGGTGTTCTGCTGGTGATGGACGAAGTTGTTGCCGGCGTTGTAGATCATGTGCACATCGGGGTATTCGAAGCGCTGGCCGTCGCGGGTATAGGCCTTGCCCGGGTTGAGCAGCATTTCCGAGATGCGCGAGGCCGGGCAGCGCCCCTTGGCCGGGTTGCGCCCCTGCGGAATGCCGACTGCACCGCGCTTGCCCGACACCGGCATGCCGCCACCGCCGTAGTGCCAGGAGAAGCCGACGCCTTCGCCCGGCTTGCCGATCTTGCCGGTCATGGCGGCGAAGGCGATGATCGCCCAGTGGCTCATCTCCCCGTGGTGGGCGCGCTGCAGCGACCAGGCGCCGGCAAACTCGGTACGCTTGCTGGCGAACAGATCGGCCATCTCGACGATCTTGGCCGCCGGGATGCCGGTGATCTTCTCGGCCCATTCCGGGGTCTTGGGCGGGGTTCCGTCGGCGTCCTTGCCCAGCAGGTAGGGCAGGAATTTCTCGAAGCCAACGGTGTATTTGTCCAGGTAGGCCTTGTCGTACTTGCCGGTCGTATACACATGCCAGCACATCGCCAGGAACAACGCGGTATCGGTGTTGGGGATGATCTTCACCCACTCCGCGCGCATGGCCTCGTCGGTGGTGGTGCGCTGCGGGTTGATCGACACGAACTTCACCCCGGCGTCGCGGATTGCCTCCCAGCGCGAATACATCTGGTGGTCGGCCACCGTGTATTCGATGCGGTTGTTCTTCCACGGATCGCAGCCGACCAGCACGAACACCTCGGTGTGGTCGCGGATCACCTCCCACGAGGTCTGCGGCGAATACACCTCCATGTCGCCGATGATGTGAGGCAGGCTGATCTGCGAAGCGCCGCCCGAGTAGTCGCCGGTGGTCACGCTGTGGCCGCCGATGAGACCGAACAGGCGACCTTGCAGCACTTGCGGGCGCAGCACGCCGGCGTGCGACCAGCCGCCATAGGAGGAACTGAAGAGCGCATCGTTACCGTGCTCTTCGATCGTGCGCAGGCTGGCGTCGGCCACCAGGGCCAGCGCATCTTCCCAGGACACGCGCACGAACGGCTCCTTGCCGCGCAGGTGGGGCTTGGTGTCACCGCGTGGATTGGCGAGGTAGGAGCGACGCACCATCGGGTACTGCACGCGGGTCGGGTGGTAGGTGCGACTGAGTACGCCCTCGAGCAGCATCTGCGTGGGCATGGGGTCGAAATCCTTCAGCGGCTGCACGCCGATCAGCACGCCGTTCTTGACCACCGCCTTGAAGGGGCCGTAGTGCGAGGCGTGCGGAATCAGTATGGTGTCCGAACCGAACACCTCGTTGACGCCGAAAAGCTTGAGGCCACCCGTGGCAATGGCGATGGCGGCGGTGGATTTCAGGAAGGCGCGGCGGCTGAGCGACATGACGATTCTCCTCGAGCGGATCTGGTTTGCGTGAGGCCTCGCTTGGCGAGTGCCTTTGCTGAGGATCATCTTCCACACCCACGGTTAACACCGGCCGGAGAATTGCGAATGGACGCTGCGGATGTGTTAATCACATTCACATGGCGGCACACGCCACCACGGCTGGCGGCAGCGGACAGCCCTGCGTTATGCTCGACGCCACTCCCCCCGGCGCTCCGCGCCAACGATCTCAGAGAACGAGACCATGACCCAACGCATCCAGCCCGCGCCCTGCCTCAGTCTGCTCAATGGCGTGCAGATTCCACAGCTTGGACTCGGAACCTGGCCGATGAACGATGCCGAGTGCGCCGTCACCGTGGCCGCCGCGCTGCAGATGGGCTACCGCCATATCGACACCGCCGAGAACTACGAGAACGAGCGCGGCGTCGGCGAAGGCATCCGCAACTCGGGCGTCACGCGCCGCGAGGTGTTCGTTACCACCAAGTTCAATCGCAAGTGGCACAGCGTGGACGGCGCCCGTCAAGCCTGCGAGGCCAGCCTGAAACGCCTCGGGCTGGACTACATCGACCTGCTGCTCGTGCACTGGCCCAACCCTGACCAGGACCGCTACCTCGAAGCTTTCCAGGGCCTCGTGAAGCTGCTCGAGGCTGGTGTCGTGCGTGCAATCGGCACCTCCAACTTCAAGCCCGCCCACCTGCAGCGCCTGTTCGACCTCGGCCTGGTGCCGCACCTCAACCAGATCCAGCTCGACCCCTACCACCTGCGCGACGACCTGGTCGCCCTCCACCGCGAGCGCGGCATCGTCACCGGCGCCTGGCGCCCGCTGGGCTGCGGCAACGCCATGCTGGCCGACCCGGCGATCACCGCGATCGCCGAGCGTCACGGTCGCACGAGTGCGCAGATCGTGCTGCGCTGGCTGGTGCAGCAGGGCTTCGTCGCCACGCCAAAATCCTCCAACCCGACGCGCATGGCGCAGAACTTGGCCATCTTCGACTTCGCTCTCAGCGATGACGAGATGGCGGCGCTGGGCAGGCTCGACCGCCCCGACCCCGAGATGTTCGACGCCGATCGCTTCGGGCACTGAGCCACCCGCACAGCACGAAGGGGCGCCGCGGCGCCCCCTCTTGTATTCAAGCCCCCGGCGGCCCAGCATGGGCCTGCCCCTAGCTCAGCCTGCGCGCTCGTCGTCGATCGCACCGACGCGCGGATCCTCGAACCCGATCTGCCCGATCTCGTCCATCCGCTTCTTCAGGCTGAGCCGATCGAGACTCGCAATCGGCAGGTTCACGAACACCGCGATTCGGTTGCGGAGCATCCGGTAGGCCTCCACGAATGCCAGTTGCTTTTCTGCGGCGCTGCCTTCGACCACCACTGGATCGGGAACCCCCCAATGCGCCGACATCGGCTGCCCGGGCCATACCGGACACACTTCCTGCGCCGCTCTATCGCAAACCGTGATCACGAAGTCCATCTCGGGCGCCTCGCCACCGGAGAACTCGTCCCAGCTCTTTGAACGCAACTCAGCCGTAGGGTAGTTCGTCTTCTGCAGCAGTTCCAGCGCGCGCGGATGAATCTCTCCTTTGGGCTCACTACCCGCAGACCACGCCCTGAAGCGTCCCCTGCCCTCCTGGTTCAGGATGGCTTCGGCGAAAATCGAGCGCGCGGAATTGCCCGAGCACAAGAAAAGGACGTTGAAGCACTCTTCGTTTGCCATGCGTTCTTCCTGAGATCTCTTGCTCGTGTCAACCGAAACGGCCGGTGATGTAGTCCTCGGTGCGTGTGTCCTTGGGGGAGGTAAAGATCACCTCTGTCTTCCCGACCTCAACCAGGTCCCCCAGATGGAAGAAGGCCGTGCGGCTGGAGACGCGCGCCGCCTGCTGCATGTTGTGGGTGACGATGACGATGGTGTAGTTCGAGGCCAGCTCGGTGATGAGCTGTTCGACCTTCGCAGTCGCGATCGGGTCCAGCGCCGAGCAAGGTTCGTCCATCAGGATGACCTCGGGGCTCACCGCTACCGCACGCGCGATGCACAGGCGTTGCTGCTGGCCACCGGAGAGACCCGTACCGGGCTGGTCGAGGCGGTCCTTGACCTCTTCCCACAGGCCAGCCCGCCGCAGGCTGCTCTCTACGATGTCATTGAGCTCGCTCTTGGATGCGGCCAGGCCATGCAGGCGCGGGCCATAGGCGATGTTCTCGTAGATGGACTTGGGAAACGGGTTGGGCTTCTGGAACACCATACCGACGCGCGCGCGCAGAAGCACCACGTCCAGAGAGCGGTCGTAGATGTCTTCGCCGTCGAGCTCGATCTTGCCGGTTACCCGGCAGCCATCGATGGTGTCGTTCATGCGGTTCAAGCAGCGCAGGAAGGTCGACTTGCCGCAGCCCGAGGGGCCGATGAAGGCAAGCACTTCCTTCTCGTAGACATCGAGATTGACGCCGTGCAGCGCTTCCTTGTCGCCGTAGAACACACGGGCGTCACGCGCCTGCATCTTCACTGCCGGCGTCTCAGCCGACTTTGCCGCTTCACCGACGGCAGCGGGCGCCTGGCGCAGTACATTCGATTCCATTTTCATCATCACCACCTTTGTTCGAACCGTTTGCGCAGGAGGATCGCCAGCGCGTTCATGCTGATCATCACCGCGAGCAGGACAACGATCGCCGCGGAGGTTCGTGCTTCGAAGAAGTTACGCAGTTCGTTGCCCTGCCACAGGTAGATCTGCACCGGCAGCGCGGTAGCCTGATCGAAGGGCGTCGCCGGCACCGATGCGACGAAGGCGCTCATGCCGATGAGCAGCAGCGGTGCGGTCTCGCCGATGGCCTGGGCGACACCGATGATCGCGCCGGTGAGGATGCCCGGGAGCGCCAGCGGCAGCACGTGGTGGAAGATCGTCTGTGTCTTCGAGGCGCCGATGCCGAGCGCCGCCTGGCGGATCGACGGCGGAATCGCCTTCAGGGTCGAGCGCGTGGCGATGATCACCGTCGGCAGGGTCATCAGCGACAGCACCAGGCCGCCAACGATGGGCGCCGACAGCGGCATCTTGAACCAGTTGATGAACACTGCCGCGCCGAGCAAGCCAAAGATGATCGAAGGCACGGCCGCGAGGTTGTTGATGTTCACCTCGATGAGATCGGTGAACTTGTTGCGCGGCGCATACTCCTCAAGATAGATGGCGCTCGCAACACCGACCGGCACGGCAATCAGGATCACGATCAGCATCATGTACAGCGAGCCCATGATCGCCCCGGCAAGACCCGCAGAGGCCAGGGAGCTGCGCGAGTCCGGGTTCATGAACAGCGAGGTGCTGAACTTCATCTCGATCACGCCGCGCTCGTAGAGCGCGTCGGCCCACTGGCGCACCTCGGGCGGCAACTGCTGCTGGCTGTCGGGCAGGTCGCGGTCGATGTTGCCCTTGAGCCAGACATCCACGTTGGCATCGGCGAGCAGGCGCAGGGTGACCCGCTGACCGAGCAGCTCAGGATTGGCGACAAACATGTCGCGCAAGCCGAAACGCTCTCCGCTCGTCACCAGCCGGCGCACCAGAGGACGCTTGGAGGCGGCCTCGGGAAGGTGCTCGATCAGCGCATTCTCGATGACGCGGTTCCAGTTGACCATGGTCACCTGGGTCTGCCAGGCAAGGTCGCGGTCGCGCAACTGTGCGGGCGTTTCGCCGGGCTGCGCCTGCGGACGCGGCTCAACCTTGACGATCTCCGGGTCGAAATAGACGGGGATGTTGAAGGTGGCCTGCCAGAACGCCGGGATGCCCTTGGCGAAGATGGTAACGAACAGCAGGGCCACCATGGCCAGGCCGAACAGCACCGCCGACATGCCGGCCGCGCGGAAGCGCTTTTCAGCGGCATGGCGGCGCCCGAGCGATTTTTTAACCAGCTCGTGCTGCGGCGTCCGCTGTCGGCCGGACTGGGGAGGAGCGTGGGGGGTGTCGTGGGTCACGGCTTGATCACTCATTCATATTGCTCGCGATACTTGCGCACGATATAGAGCGCGACGACGTTCAACGCCAGCGTGATGACGAACAGCGTCAGACCCAGAGCGAACGCGACCAGGGACTGCGGGCTGGCGAAATCGAGGTCGCCGGTAAGCTGATTGACGATGGTCACAGTGACCGTCGACACCGCTTCGAAGGGGTTCGCATGCAGCACCGGGCTGTTGCCGGCAGCGAGCACCACGATCATGGTCTCGCCGATGGCGCGGCTGGCGGCAAGCAGAAAGGCGCCGACGATGCCTGGCAAGGCTGCCGGCAGCACCACGTTGCGGATCGTCTCGGCCTTGGTGGCGCCCAGGCCCAGCGAGCCGTCGCGCATCGCGCGCGGGACCTGGGTGATGATGTCGTCCGACAGCGAGGACACGAAGGGGATGATCATGATGCCCATCACCACACCGGCGGTCAGCGCGCTGGTGGTGCGGATATCGAGGCCGACCGCGAGGCCGAGGCCGTGGAAGAAGGGGCCGACGGTGACAAGGGCGAAGAAGCCGTAGACGATGGTCGGAATGCCCGCCAGCACCTCGATCACCGGCTTGGCGACCGAGCGCAGCCAGCCCGGCGCGTATTCGGCCATGTAGATGGCGGTCATGAGGCCGACCGGCACCGCAATCAGCAGCGCAACGATGCTGACCATGATCGTGCCCCACAGCAAGGGCAGCAGCCCGAACTGGCCCTGATCCCCACTGCCAACCGTCGAGAAGCGCGGATTCCACACCGTGCCGAAGAAGAAGTCGACCGGATTGACGAACTGGAAGAAGCGCATCGCTTCGCCCAGCATCGACAGCACGATGCCGATGGTGGTCAGGATGGCGATGGTCGAGCAGATGATCAGCAGCGTCTGCACGACACTCTCGACCTTGTTGCGCGCGCGCAGCGCCGGCGAGATGCGACGGAGCGTAAAGACCAGCCCTCCGACTGCGAGCGCCGCCATCAGGGCGATCATGGACATGCGGCCCGTACCCTGGAGTTCGCTCACACGCGCAGCCGCCGCAAGCTCGTAGGCAGCAGGCTGATCCGAAACCCCAAAGCCGCTCGCAATCGACTCCACCCGGCGCAGGATGACGTTGATCTGGTTGCCGTCGAGTGCAGCCACCTCGGGCGGCAACTGCTCGATCACCACTGACCGGATCATGCTCGGCTCGATCATGGACCACAGCAGGAACACCGCCAGCGCAGGCAGTCCGCACCACAGCGCGACCAGCAAGCCGTAATAGCCGGGACGGGAGTGCATCCTCACCGCGCCACCAGCCGCCACCGAACGGCTGCGCAGGACGCCGAACTGATAGGCGAAGCCCATCAGCACCAGCAGCGCACCGATCATGATCCAGTTATCCATGTTTTCTCCGCAGCCGATGCCCTAGATTAAAGCCCCGGAAACAGGTTTCGTTTCACGGGGCCGGGCATCATTTACTCAAGCCGGGGGCGTCAGCTCGGTGGCGACGCCCCCGAGGTGCATCACTTGACGACTTTCTCAGCACGCACATCGGCGAGGATGCGGGCACGCTCCTCATCGCTGAGCGGGATCAGGCCAGCGCCTTCGAGCTTGCTGCCTGCGCCCGACACGTCCTCGCTGAGGAAGAACTCGGCGTACTCCTTGAGGCCGGGAACGACGCCCAGATGCTCGCCCTTGACATAGAAGAACAGCGGGCGCGAAACCGGGTACTCGCCGCTGGCGATCGTCTGCAGGCTCGGGGTGACGCCATTGACCGTCGCCACCTTCAGGCGGTCGCGGTTCTGGTCGTAGAAGGACAGGCCGAACACGCCGACAGCATCGGCCTGAGCCTGCAGGCGGGCCAGCGTCTCGGTGTAGTCGCCGGCGATCTCGATGATGCGGCCATCCTGGCGCAGCGTGTTGCAGAAGGTCTTCTGTGCATCCTTGTCGAGCGCCTTGACCTCGGCGAGCGATTCGCAGCCCGGGTGGGTGACCTTCTCTTCGAAGACTTCACGCGTACCGTGGTTGGAGGCCGGAATCACCAGCACGATTTCCTGGTCGGGCAGTGCGCTGTCGATCTGCGACCAACGCGTGTTGGGGTTGGCGACCATCTTGCCACCAACCGGCACCTGGGCTGCGGCAGCCAGGAAGACCTGCTGCGGCGTGAGCGCGAAGCTGCCCTTGTCGGCGCGCGAAGCGAACACGATGCCGTCGTAACCGAACTGGACTTCGATGATCTTGGCGACACCGGCCTTCTGGCAGCTCTCGACCTCGGCGGGGCGGATCGGACGCGAGGAGTTGGCGATGTCGATGGTATTGACGCCAACACCCTGACAGAACTGGCGCAAGCCGCCACCCGAACCACCGGAACCGACCACCGGCGTCTTGAACTGCGGGAAAGCGCTGCCGAACTCTTCCGCCACGATGCTGCCGAAGGGCAGGACGGTGGACGAACCTGCGATCTGCAGGTTGTCGCGTGCCATGGCAGGCGCGGCGACTGAGGCGGTCATGGCCACGACGGCGGTTGCGATCAGGCTCTTCTTGAACATGTACAGACTCTCCAGATTCGTGAATTCATCTTGCCACTGCGGGCCGGTGCCCCCGTCACACGGGGAACGGACTGGATTATCAGGACCCAAGATGACAGTTCTGTTAAACGTCACGAAACAATCGCAGGGGCAGCATCTGCAATACTTCCAGATGACATTAAACCCCTCGACTTGAGAACCTGAACCTCATATGTGACAAGGGCTTGCCGCGATTCCGCAGCAAGCCCTTGCTTGGCGACGCCGCATGCTGCGGCGCAAGAAAAATAATCGGCGATCAACCGATGGCGTGCTCCACCGCCGAGGCGATGGACTTGGCAAGGCGGTCCACCTGCGCCCCGTCACACCCCTCCACCATCACTCGCAGCAGCGGTTCGGTGCCCGAGGGGCGCAGCAAAACTCGCCCGCTCTCGCCCAGCTCGCGCTCGGCGTCGTCGCGCGCACGTGCAATCGTGGCGTCGGCCTGCCAGTCGAAACCCGCTGCCATGCGCACGTTGATGAGGCGCTGGGGGTAGAACACCAGGTCGGCGCAGGCATCAGCCAGCGTCTCTCCGCGCTGCTTGAGCGCGGCCAACACCTGCAAGGCGGAGACCATGCCATCGCCCGTGGTGTGGCGATCGAGACAGATGATATGGCCCGAGTTCTCGCCGCCGAGTTTCCAGCCGCGCTCGTGCAAGAGCTCGAGCACATAGCGGTCGCCCACCTTTGCGCGGGCGAAGGGGGCACCGAGGCGGCCGATTGCGTGCTCGAAGCCGAGATTGCTCATCAGCGTACCGACCACACCATCGAGCCGGTCTTCGGCATGGCGCGCTCGCGCGATCACGTAGAGCAGCTTGTCGCCGTCGTAGATCTCGCCGCGCGCATCGACCATCATCAGGCGGTCTGCATCGCCATCGAGCGCGATGCCGAGGTCCGCTCCCTGTGCCAGCACTGCGCTGCGCAGATTCTCCGGACGGGTCGCACCCACGCCGTCGTTGATGTTGAGCCCGTTGGGCTCCACCCCGACGGGCAACACTTCGGCGCCAAGCTCGTGCAACACCTTGGGCGCAATGTGGTAGGCAGCGCCGTGTGCGCAATCGACCGCGATGCGCAGGCCGCGCAGGTCGAGCTCGTTGGGAAAGGTGCTCTTGCAGAACTCGATGTAGCGCCCTGCCGCATCCTCCACCCGGCGCGCGCGCCCGAGCTGCGCCGAATCCACGCAGCCCATCGGTTCGTCAAGGTGGGCTTCGATCTCGGCCTCTACCGCATCCGGCAGCTTCGTACCACCGGCGGAGAAGAACTTGATGCCGTTATCGTAGAAGGGGTTATGCGAAGCGGAGATGACGACCCCGGCCTGCAACCGCAGGGCGCGGGTGAGGTAGGCCACGGCAGGCGTCGGGATGGGCCCGGCGAGCATCACGTTGACCCCCGCCGCGGCAAAACCGGCCTCGAGCGCCGCTTCGAGCATATAGCCCGAGACGCGCGTGTCCTTGCCGATCAGCACTGCGGGGTGCTCTCCCGCAGGCAGCTTTTCCCGCGCCACCAGAGTCACGCCCGCGGCGTAACCCAGGCGCATCACGAACTCGGGTGTGATCGGCTCCTCACCCACGCGGCCGCGCACCCCATCGGTACCGAAATACTTGCGCCCCATCCCTGCTCCCGTGAACTAGACGAAAGCGCGATTATGACACTGCCGACACCGCCTGCCATACCTTGAGGACGTCCACCGTGGGAGCAACGTCATGTACACGCACGATGCCCGCCCCACGCTGTACCGCGATCAGGGCCGCGGCCACACTCGCTGCCGTGCGCTCGCCGACCTCGCGCCCCGTGACGGCACCCAGCATCGACTTGCGCGACATGCCCGCCAGCACAGGCAGCCCGCCCGCGCCGAAGCGGGCGAGTTCGCGCAGCAAGGTGTAGTTATGCACCGTGCGCTTGCCGAAGCCGAAACCGGGGTCGAGGACAATGCGCCCGCGATCGATGCCCGCAGACTGAAGCGCCGCCACCCGTTCATCGAGAAAGGCCGCCACCTCGCCCACGACATCGTCGTAGCGCGGGTCGAGCTGCATGGTGCGCGGCTCGCCCTGCATGTGCATCACGCACACGGCTGCGTCGCCGGCAGCCACGGCATCGATCGCGCCAGGGGCACGAAAGGCGTTGATGTCGTTGATCATGTCTGCGCCGGCCGCTAGTGCCTCGCGCATCACTGCGGGCTTCAGGGTGTCGATCGACAATGGCACCTGCCAGCCGCGCGCGTGCTCGACGAAGCGCACCACACGCTCCAGTTCCTGCGCCTCGGTCACCGGTTCGGCACCCGGACGCGAGGACTCGGCGCCAATGTCGAGCATGTCGGCCCCCTCCTCGATCGCTCGCTCGGCGCGACCAAGGGCGGCGGCAACGTCGCCATGCACGCCATCGCCCGAAAACGAGTCATCGGTCAGGTTGATGATCGCCATCACCTTGGGCTGGGCAAGATCGAGGCGGAAGCGACCGCATTGCAGGATGCTCATGAACACTCACTCGGCAACGGAGGAATCGGAATGGGCTGCATCTTCATCGGCCCATCATGAAAAAGGGCCGGATCGACCGGCCCTTTCAGGGGACGGGCCCGGAGGCCCGCAAGCAATAAGACGTATACGCTCAGGCAGCAGGCGCAGCCGCGTTGGGTGCTGCACCCGGCGCATCGTCCTTGGGACGGGGCGTCGGTGCCGCAACCGGCTTGGGCGGACGCGGCGGGCGACCGTCCATGATGTCGTTGACCTGATCGGCGTCGATGGTCTCCCACTCGAGCAGCGCCTTGGTCATGGCCTCGACCTTGTCGCTGTTGTCTTCGATCAGACGCCGGGCCAGACCGTACTGCTGATCGATGATGCGACGGATCTCGGCGTCGACCTTCTGCATCGTTGCCTCGGACACGTTGCGGTGCGTGGTGACCTGGCGGCCAAGGAAGATCTCGCCTTCCTCCTCGCCATACACCATCGGTCCGAGATTGTCGGACATGCCCCACTGCGTGACCATGCGACGCGCCAGGTCGGTGGCACGTGCAAAGTCGTTCGACGCGCCGGTGGTCATCTGCTTCATGAAGATCTCTTCGGCGATTCGACCGCCGAACAGCACCGCAATGGTCTGCAGCAGACGCTCGCGGTCCTGACTGTAGCGATCTTCGGTGGGCAGCTGCATGGTCACGCCCAGTGCACGACCGCGCGGAATGATCGTGACCTTGTGCACCGGATCGGTCTTGTCGAGCAGGCGGGCAACCACCGCATGGCCCGACTCGTGGTAGGCCGTGTTGCGGCGCTCCTCTTCGGGCATGACCACCGAGCGGCGCTCGGCGCCCATCATGATCTTGTCCTTGGCGCGTTCGAAGTCGTCCATGTCGACCAGGCGCTTGTTGCCGCGCGCAGCGAACAGTGCTGCCTCATTGACCAGGTTGGCGAGATCGGCGCCGGCAAAACCTGGCGTTCCACGCGCCAGCACCTGCGGGTCGACATCGGGTGCAATCGGCACCTTGCGCATGTGCACCTTGAGGATTTGCTCGCGACCACGGATATCGGGCAGCGAAACGACGACCTGGCGGTCGAAGCGCCCCGGGCGCAGCAGCGCGGGATCGAGCACATCAGGCCGGTTGGTGGCCGCGATCACGATGACGCCGGTCTGGCCTTCGAAGCCGTCCATCTCGACCAGCAGTTGGTTGAGGGTCTGTTCGCGCTCGTCGTTGCCACCACCCAGGCCAGCACCGCGCTGGCGTCCAACGGCATCGATCTCGTCGATGAAGATGATGCAGGGGGCGTGCTTCTTGGCCTGCTCGAACATATCGCGCACACGTGCCGCACCCACACCGACGAACATCTCGACGAAGTCCGAGCCGGAGATGGAGAAGAACGGCACCTTGGCTTCGCCCGCGATCGCTTTGGCGAGCAAGGTCTTGCCGGTACCCGGCGAGCCCACCATGAGCACACCCTTGGGGATGCGTCCGCCGAGCTTCTGGAACTTGGAGGGGTCACGCAGAAATTCGACCAGCTCGAAGACCTCTTCCTTGGCCTCGTCGCAACCGGCAACGTCGGCAAAGGTGATGGAGTTGGCCGACTCGTCGAGCATGCGCGCCTTGCTCTTGCCGAAGGAGAACGCACCGCCCTTGCCCCCGCCCTGCATCTGACGCATGAAGAAGATCCACACGCCGATCAGCAGCAGCATCGGGAACCAGGAGACGAACACACTGGCAAGGAAGGACTGCTCCTCGTCGGGCTTGGAGGCGTTGACCTGCACGCCGTAGCGCATGAGGTCGGACACCATCCAGATATCCTGCACGCCCGGCGTATAGACCGTGATGGTGCGTCCTTCCTGCGTGGTTGCCTTGAGCACGCGACCATCGATCGTCGCTCTCGTGATGCGTCCCGCCTTGGCTTCTTCCAGGAACTGGGAGTACTCCATGGTGTTCATGGGAGCCTGGCGCGCATTGAACTGGTTGAATACCGTCATCAGCACGACGCCGATAACCATCCAGATCGCGAGATTCTTGAAGAGATTGTTCAACTTTCTATTCCCCGAAAGCCATTCCGGCCATGTACGCGACAGACCGATTCTAGTGGTGAACGTTCCCACCGGCAAACCAATGGCGGCGATTGGCAAAGGCAATCCCCGCGCCGGCATGCCGGTCAGGCTGTCTGCGGCCCCTTGCCGACGAGATAAACCTCGGCACTGCGGTCCCTCGAGGCCTTCGGCTTGCGCACCTGGACCGACGCAAATGCGCCCTCCATCTGCTTGCGAAAGTCCATGAAGCCCTCGCCCTGGAAAACCTTTACGACAAACTGCCCCCCCGGCTTGAGGTGCCGCGCCGCGAAATCGAGTGCCAGTTCGCACAGATGGATCGAGCGCGCCTGGTCAACGGTTGCAACACCCGACAGGTTGGGCGCCATGTCCGAGAGCACGACGTCGACCCGCGCGCCCTCGAGACGGGCCTCGAGCAGTTCGAGCACGCTGTCCTCGGTGAAGTCGCCAAGGATGAAATCAACGCCTGCAACAGGCTCCATCGGCAGCAGATCGAGCGCGAACACCCTCGCCTTCGGCCCGCAGCGCTTGACCGCCACCTGGCACCACGAGCCCGGCGCCGCGCCTAGATCGACCACGACTGCGCCGGGGCGCAGGAGGTAGTCGCGTTCGTCGATCTCGAGCAGCTTGTAAGCCGCGCGAGCGCGGTAACCATCTGCCTGCGCCCGCTGGACGTAGGGATCATTCACATGGTCATGGACCCAGGCCCGGCTCGTCTTGTTCTTTTTCATCGCTCCATCCGCCACTAAGGGGCATTTCCACACGGCCGCTAGGCCTTCGTCGGAGTAGAATCCGGTTCCCGATGCTTCAAGTATCCAGAGAATCTCAATGACCGAGCTTACCCCGGCGCAGCGCCGCGACCTGCGCGCCCGCGCCCATCACCTCAACCCGGTGGTCACCATCGCCGGTAACGGCCTTACGCCTGCCGTCCTCGCCGAGATCGAACGCGCGCTGCAGGCGCACGAACTCATCAAGGTCAAGGTCCAGGGCACCGAACGCGAACAGCGTGACGCCCTCATGCAAGCGCTGTGTGCGAGCCTGGAAGCCCAGGCTGTGCAGCACATCGGCAGCATCCTCGTCGTCTGGCGCGAACGCCGTGAGCAAGACAAGCCCGCTGCAGCACCCGAAAAGAAACCCGCCCGGGCCGCGACCGCCAAGTCCGCCGCGGCCTTCGCCGCCGCTGCGCGCCGCGCCGCCCTTGCCAAGGCAAGCGCAGAAACCCGTCGTTCACCCGCCCGCGCGCCGGCTGCACGCGGCCGTACAACTGGGGCACGCGGCCGCTGAAGTATGGCGCCGTGATCGGCGCCACGCCTGAGCCGGCCACGCGAGAAGGCGGTGCATTGCACCGCCTTCTTCACGTCCGGCGACAATCAGACGTAGCGTACGTCGATGATCTCGAATTCGCGCACGCCGCCCGGTGCCTGAACCTCCGCAATATCGCCGGCGAACTTGCCAATCAGCGCACGCGCGATCGGCGAGCTGATCGAGATCTTGTTCTCCTTGATATCAGCCTCGTCGTCACCGACGATCTGGTAGGTCACGACCTGCCCGGCATCCATGTCCTCGAGCTCGACCGTGGCACCGAACACGCAACGGCCATCGGCATCGAGCAGCTTGGGGTCGATGATCTGGGCATTGGCGAGCTTGGCCTCGACCTCCATGATGCGGCCTTCGATGAAGCCCTGGCGGTCCTTGGCAGCCTCGTACTCGGCGTTTTCGGACAAGTCGCCATGCGAGCGCGCTTCGGCGATCGCCGCAATCACGTTCGGACGGTCCACGGTCTTCAGGCGGTGCAGTTCGGCGCGCAGCTTCTCTGCACCTGCGACGGTCAACGGAGTCTTGTTCATGCTTGCTGCTTCAGCTCGGTGTGCAGATCCTGCACGGAATAGACATCGAGCCCGCCAGCGAGATGGCGCATGCCCATGCACGCGGCGCGAGCGCCCTCGATCGTGGTGAAGATCGACAGCTTGGCGGCCAGCGCGCTGGTACGGATCGAGCGCGAATCGGTGATCGCCTGGCGCTTCTCCTCGACCGTGTTGATGACCATGACGATCTCTTCGTTCTTGATCATGTCCACGATGTGCGGACGCCCCTCGTTGACCTTATTGACCACAGCAACCGGGATGCCTGCGGCCTCGATTACCGAAGCGGTGCCGCGCGTGGCAACCAGGGTGAAGCCAAGGTCGTGCAGCTCGCGTGCCACTTCCACCGCGACAGGGCGGTCGCTCGGCTTGACACTGATGAACACCGCGCCGCTGGTCGGCAGCTTGACGCCCGCGCCGATCTGGCTCTTGACGAAGGCCTCGGCGAAGCTGCGGCCGACGCCCATGACCTCGCCGGTGGACTTCATCTCCGGCCCGAGGATGGTATCCACGCCCGGGAACTTGACGAAGGGGAACACCGCCTCCTTGACCGAGTAGTAAGGCGGCACGATCTCGCCGGTGACGCCCTGGCTGACCAGGCTCTGGCCCGCCATGCAGCGCGCCGCGATCTTCGCCAGCGGCAACGAGCAGGCCTTGGACACGAAGGGCACCGTACGCGAGGCGCGCGGATTCACCTCCAGCACATACACCACCGCGTTGTCGCCCTCGCCCTGGATCGCAAACTGCACGTTCATCAGGCCGACGACGTTGAGCGCGCGCGCCATCGCCTCGGTCTGGCGGCGCAGCTCGTCCTGCAATTTGGCCGACAGCGTGTAGGGCGGCAGCGAGCACGCGGAGTCACCCGAGTGCACGCCGGCCTGCTCGATGTGTTCCATGATGCCGCCGATCATCACCTGCTTACCGTCGGACAGCGCATCGACGTCCACCTCGGTGGCGTCATTGAGGAAGCGGTCGAGCAGCACCGGCGACTCGTTGGACACCTTGACCGCCTCGCGCATGTAGCGCTCGAGATCCTTCTGCTCGTGCACGATCTCCATCGCGCGGCCACCCAGCACGTAGGACGGGCGCACCACGAGCGGGTAGCCGATCTCGGCCGCGAGGCGCACGGCCTCTTCGGGCGTACGCGCGGTACGGTTGGGCGGCTGACGCAGGCCAAGGTCGTTGAGCAGCTTCTGGAAGCGCTCGCGGTCCTCGGCAGCGTCGATCATGTCGGGGCTGGTACCGATGATGGGCACGCCGTTGTCCTGCAGCGCCTGGGCGCGCTTGAGCGGCGTCTGACCGCCGAACTGCACGATCACGCCGACCGGCTTCTCGATGTGCACGATCTCGAGCAGGTCCTCGAGCGTGATCGGCTCGAAGTACAGGCGGTCCGAAGTGTCGTAGTCGGTGGACACGGTCTCCGGGTTGCAGTTGACCATGATGGTTTCATAGCCATCCTCGCGCAGGGCGAGCGCGGCATGCACGCAGCAATAGTCGAACTCGATGCCCTGGCCGATGCGGTTCGGACCGCCGCCAAGCACCATGATCTTCTTCTTGTCGGTCGGACGCGCCTCGCACTCGTCCTCGTAGGAGGAGTACATGTAGGCGGTCGAGGTGGCGAACTCTGCCGCGCAGGTGTCGACGCGCTTGAATACCGGGCGCACGCCGAGCGCGTGGCGATGCAGGCGCACCGCGGTCTCGTCGGCGTTGAGCAGCTTGGCCAGGCGGCGGTCGGAGAAGCCCTTGCGCTTCAGGTCGCGCAGTTCGGCAGCCTGGATCGCCTTCAGCGAGCGGCCGGCAAGCGCCTTCTCGGACAGCACGATGTCCTCGATCTGGGCGAGGAACCAGGGGTCGATCTTGGTGAGGTTGTGCACCTGCTCGAGGCTCATGCCCTCACGGAAGGCCTGGCCGACGTACCAGATGCGCTGCGGGCCGGCGCTGGAGAGTTCGTGCTCGAGGTCTGCGCTGTCGGCCTCGATCTCGTCCAGGCCGTAGGCGCCCACTTCGAGGCCGCGCAGAGCCTTCTGGAAGGACTCCTGGAAGCTGCGGCCCATGGCCATGACCTCGCCCACCGACTTCATCTGGGTGGTGAGGCGGTCGTTGGCCTGGGGGAACTTCTCGAAGGCGAAACGCGGAATCTTGGTGACGACGTAGTCGATCGAAGGCTCGAACGAGGCTGGCGTGGCGCCGCCGGTGATGTCGTTCTTGAGCTCGTCGAGCGTATAGCCCACCGCCAGCTTGGCCGCGACCTTGGCGATCGGGAAACCGGTGGCCTTGGACGCCAGCGCCGACGAACGCGACACACGCGGGTTCATCTCGATGACGATCATGCGACCGTCCTGGGGGTTGATGGCGAACTGCACGTTCGAGCCCCCGGTATCCACCCCGATCTCGCGCAGCACCGCGATCGAGGCGTTGCGCATGATCTGGTATTCCTTGTCGGTCAGCGTTTGCGACGGCGCGACGGTGATCGAGTCGCCGGTGTGCACGCCCATCGGGTCGAGGTTCTCGATCGAGCACACGATGATGCAGTTGTCGGCGCGGTCGCGCACGACTTCCATCTCGTATTCCTTCCAGCCGAGCAGCGACTCTTCGATCAGCAGTTCGTTGGTCGGGCTGGCCTCGAGACCGCGCTTGCAGATCTCGTGGAACTCTTCCATGTTGTAGGCGATGCCGCCGCCGGTACCGCCGAGCGTGAAGCTCGGGCGGATGATGACCGGGAAACCGATGCCGCCCTGCACCTGCAGCGCCTCTTCCATGCTGTGGGCGATGCCCGAGCGTGCCGAGCCGAGACCGATCTTGGTCATCGCGTCCTTGAACTTGAGACGGTCCTCGGCCTTGTCGATGGCCTCCTCGGAGGCGCCGATCAGTTCCACGCCGTACTTGGCCAGCACGCCGTGGCGGCCGAGGTCGAGCGCGCAGTTGAGCGCCGTCTGTCCACCCATGGTCGGCAGAATGGCGTCGGGGCGCTCCTTCTCGATGATGCGCTCGACGACCTGCCAGGTGATCGGCTCGATGTAGGTGACATCGGCCGTCTCGGGATCGGTCATGATCGTGGCCGGGTTCGAGTTGACCAGGATGACGCGGAAGCCTTCCTCGCGCAGGGCCTTGCAGGCCTGGGCGCCGGAGTAGTCGAACTCGCAGGCCTGGCCGATGATGATCGGGCCTGCGCCGATGATCAGGATGCTCTTGATGTCTGTACGTTTCGGCATTGTCTTGCCTCGATGATTCCTCGACGGCGCGCAGGATGCGCGCGCGTCCAAAACAGTAGCGGCAGGCCGTGGCCTGCCCGGTGACGGCTTACTTGGCGGCTTCCATCAGACCGATGAAGCGGTCGAACAGATAGGCGACGTCGTGCGGACCGGGGCTGGCTTCCGGGTGTCCCTGGAAGGAGAAGGCCGGCACATCGGTGCGCGCGATACCCTGGTTGGTGCCGTCGAACAGCGACACGTGCGTCACCCTCAGGTTCGCCGGCATCGTCGACGGATCGACGGCGAAGCCATGGTTCTGGCTGGTGATCAGCACCTTGCCGGTGTCGAGGTCCTTCACTGGATGGTTCGCACCATGGTGGCCGGTGGTCATCTTCATGGTCTTCGCCCCGGAGGCGAGCGCCAGCAGCTGATGGCCAAGACAGATGCCGAAGGTGGGCGTGCGCGTGGCGACGATCTCGCGGATGGCCTCGATGGCGTAGTCGCACGGCTCGGGGTCACCGGGGCCGTTTGACAGGAACACCCCATCAGGCTTGAGCGCCAGCACGTCGCTGGCCGGCGTCTGCGCCGGCACCACGGTCAGGCGGCAGCCACGTTCGGCCAGCATGCGCAGGATGTTGAACTTGACGCCGAAATCGTAGGCGACGACGTGGAAGCGCGGCTCGGCCTGATCGACGTAGCCCTGGTCAAGCTTCCACTCGGCCTGCTTCCAGTCGTACGACTCGGTCGCGCTCACGACCTTGGCCAGGTCCATGCCGGCCAGGCCCGGGAACGCGCGCGCCTGGGCGATGGCGGCATCTGCATTCAGCGCCTCGCCGTCTGCGGCAGTGGCGATGCAGCCGGCCTGCGCCCCCTTCTCACGCAGCACGCGGGTGAGCTTGCGGGTATCGAGCCCGGCGATCGCGACGATGTTCTCGGCGCGCAGGTAGGCGTCCAGACGTTGCGTCATGCGGAAGTTGGAGGGCAGCAGCGGCAGGTCGCGAATGACGAGGCCGGCTGCGTGGACGCGGGTGGACTCGACGTCCTCGGCATTGACACCGGTATTACCGATGTGCGGGTAGGTCAGCGTGACGATCTGGCGGGAATAGCTCGGGTCGGTCAGGATTTCCTGGTAACCCGACATCGATGTGTTGAACACGACCTCGCCAACCGTGCTGCCAACCGCGCCGATACCCTTGCCGTGGAAGATCGTTCCGTCGGCAAGCGCAAGAAGGGCGGACGGGTATGCACTCACGAGAAGCTCCTGGATTCAGCTTGTAGATCCGGGACACGCATGGCGCGCCCCGATACGAGAAAAAGCAAGACGTACAAAAAGCGGGACAGGCCTCGGGGCCAATCCCGCTTGTTGAGCCGGCAGTCATCGCCACCTGGCTCCAATTCGCCATGACCCGAACGATGGTCGTCAATCACGACGACAACCGATCCGCGGCCGCACCGCAGACGAAAGTGTTTGATTCGGGGAAGAAACCTTTCATGCCCGGGTCGATGAAAACTGCGAAATTGTATATTTTTGGGCCTTTGAAGGCAAACCCCACGATGGATTCGACACCCGAGCAAGCCGTCCGGGATGGCCAGCCCCCTACGCCGAGTCGTTACGCAACACGCGCGCGAGCAAGCCGAGTTCGGAAATGAGGATGCGCGCCTGCGAGGTCGCCGCCTCTGGATCGCTGGCACGCGCGAGCGACTCGAGCTTGCGTGCAGCCTCGACCGCCCGATTGGCAGAGAACAAGCCCACCGACCCCTTGACCGCGTGACCGATCTCGGCGAGCTGGGCGTAGTCCATCGCCGATGATGCGCGCTGCAATTCGACCACCGTGCGCTCGTGATCGCGGAGAAAGACGTCGACCAACTGGCGGACGATATCCTCGTCACCGTCGAACATCGCACGTGCCTCGTCCAGGCAGGCGATCTGCCTGCGCCCCGCCTCGCCGAGCTCGAGCAGGCTGACGTCGGCCTCTTCATCCGCTTCGCCCCCTGCGCGCTCACCACAGGCGCGCTCGATCGCGGCCAGCAGCTCGTGGGGATGAACCGGCTTCGAGACATAGTCGTCCATACCGGCGTCCAGGCAACGCTGCCGGTCGCCCTCCATCGCATGCGCAGTCATGGCAATGATCGGCATCGGCCGCCAGTCACCCTGCACGACCCAGCTGCGACGGGCCTCGCGCGCGCGAATGGCCTGCGTTGCCTCGAGGCCGCCCATCACCGGCATCTGGACGTCCATCAGGATGAGGTCGAAGCGCCCCTGATCGAAGGCTTCGAGCGCCTCCTCGCCGTTATTGGCGAGCGTGACCGAATGGCCAGCGCGTTCCAGCATGCGCTGAGCGACGGTCTGGTTCACCGGGTTGTCCTCCACCACCAGCACCTCCAGCCGCCGTCCTCCACCCACCGGCTCGGCGCCAACACCCTCACCCAGGTCGAAACGCAGGTTCGCCATCAACACCGAGCCCTGCACGTCCACAGCCTCGCCGCCCGCGCGCGCCATCCGCAAGACATCGAGCAGATCTTCCTGGGAGAAGGGTTTCACGAGCCTCGAGTTCAGTCCTATCTCCGCGCAGCGGGCTGCATCATTGCGCTGCGAATGGCTCGCCATCATCATGACGATGCGATCGAGGCGCGAATCTGCATCGGCAAAGCGCTGAGCCAGGGCAAAGCCTGCCGGATCGGGAAGGCTGGCATCCATGATAAGGAAGTCGTATGGCTCCGAGCCATCGCGGGCCGCCACCAGCGCTGCAAGGACATCCCCGCTGCCGGCAACGCGTTCGGCACGCGCACCGAACGCGCTCAGCTGGCGGCAGATCGATGCCGAGAACGCCTCGTTGCGCGCGGCCACCAGCACCCGCGTGGCCCGTAATGCAGTGGCGTCCAGCGGAGTCGGCCCCGCCACGACTTCCAGCGGCAGCGTGAAGCGAAACACGCTACCGCCCCCTGGCGTGCTCTCGACCTCGATCCGGCCGTGCATCAAGTCGAGCAATTGACGGGTGATCGCCAGGCCAAGACCGGTGCCGCCGTACTTTCTCGTTGTCGACGTATCGGCCTGCGAGAACACACCAAAGATCGATTCCAGTTTGTCCGCCGGAATACCACAGCCGGTGTCACGAACAGCCACGGCCAGCACTGCTGCACCTGCGGCATCGTGGGCACGACCGACGCTGACCTCAACTTCGCCCGCGTCGGTAAACTTGATCGCATTGCCGATGAGGTTGGTGAGGATCTGACGCAGACGGGTAGGATCCCCTCTGAGAACGGCCGGCACATCGGGCGCAATCTCGTAGAACAACTCCAGCCCTTTCTGGCTCGCCCGCAGGCCAAGGCTGCGCACCGTCTCGGAGACCACCGCAACGACCGAGTAGTCGATTGCCTCGACATTGAGCCGACCAGCCTCGATGCGCGAAAAATCAAGGATGTCGTTGATGATCGTGAGCAGCGCCTGCGCCGACGTCCTCACCGTCTCAAGATACTCGCGCTGCTCGCCGACGATGCCCGAATCGAGAAGAAGCTCGGTCATGCCGATGATGCCGTTCATCGGCGTGCGGATCTCGTGACTCATGTTGGCGAGGAAGTCGCCCTTGGCCCGACTGGCGGCCTCCGCCGCCTCCTTGGCCTCGAGCAACTCGAGCTCTCGCCGCTTGCGCGCGCTGACATCGCGAAGCGTGCCGACCACGCGCAACCAGCGCCCGTCTGCAGCACGATCGAAAGCCTCGCCCTCGATCTCGAGGCAACGCCACTCACCCGCGGCCGACAACGCTCTGATCTCCGCACGAAACTCTGGCGTGACACCACGCAGATGATCGACGAGGCGGCGATGCAGCAGCGAGCGGTCTTCCTCGTTGACCAGCTTCAACCAGTCCAGCGCCACCCCGGGACCATGCCCGAGTACGACCGACAGGCCGCGGTCGAAATCAATGCTGTCATTTTGTAGATCGAGCTCCCACACGCTCGCGCCCGTATGGCGCTCGATCAGTTCGAGCTGCGCGCGAACCCGCCGCAACTGGGCCAGCGCCTCATCGCGGTCAAGTTGCGGATCTGCGCTCATCAGCAGTCCTGCCGCTCAACGCAGACCGAGAACATCCTGCATGTCGAACAGACCCGACGAACGGCCGCCAAGGAAGCGCGCGGCGCGCATTGCACCAGTGGCGTAGGGCATGCGACTGCCCGACTTGTGGGTGATCTCGATACGTTCACCGAGGCCGGCAAACAGCACGGTATGGTCGCCGACGACATCACCGCCACGGATGGTGGAAAAGCCGATCGTCTCGGGCTTGCGCTCTCCGGTATAGCCCTCGCGGCCGTAGATCGCACACGCATCCAGATTGCGACCCAGTTCGCGGGCAACGACCTCACCCATGCGCAGGGCGGTACCCGACGGGGCATCGACCTTGAAGCGATGATGCGCCTCGATCACTTCCACGTCGTAACCTTCGTCGAGAATGCGCGCAGCGACCTCGAGCAGCTTGAAAACGGCGTTGACGCCGACCGCCATGTTGGGCGCGAACACGACCGGAACCTGCTGCGCAACTTCGGCAATGGCCGCCTTGCCGGCAGCGTCGAACCCGGTGGTACCGATCACGACGGCCTTGCCCAGCTCACGCGCGAGGGCGAGATGAACGAGCGTACCCTCCGGGCGCGTGAAGTCGATGACGCAATCGGCCGCAGCGATGGCTGCAGCCGCGTCATCGTTGATCTGCACCCCGGTGTTGATCCCGGCCATCTCACCGGCGTCACGGCCGATGAAGGGGGTCTGCGGACGGTCGAAGGCCGAGGCGAGCACGACCCCCTCCTCCTTGAGCGCCGCCTCGATCAGCATGCGCCCCATGCGGCCGGAGGCACCGGCAATGGCAACCCTGACATCGGACATTCTGTTGCAATCCTGGAATAGATGATATGAGCGCTAGCCGGCGCCGCGTCGTGCGCGCTCGCCGGGCTGAGCGGTATTCAGTCGCGCCGGGCAGGCCCTGGCACCTCGACGACACGGACACGCGTCGACGGCTGCGCGCCCTCGCCCGTCGCATCGGCGGCCTGCACATCACCTTCGACGCGGTCGAGCACATCATTGACGAAGAACACCGAGATCACGCGCTGCTGGGGCGCAGCACGACCCGAACGGTGGTGATAGACGTAGTCCCAGCGGTCATTGCGGAACACGTCCGCGACCAGCGGCGACCCCAGGACGAAGCGCACCTGCTCGCGCGACATGCCCTTGCGCAGCTGGGCAAGCATGTCCTGATCGACGTAATTACCCTGACGGATGTCGATCCGATACGGGTCTACGACTCCGATCGCGGAGTCTAGAGAGCAGCCGCCAAGCAGGACGGCAGTGACGGTTACCGCAGCGATGTAGGAACGCATGGATGATTTCAAGCCTGACGCGACCGGGTCGCGGTTCTCAGAAGGGGGTAAAAAATATAACATACGCCGTGTTGCCGAGGCGCTGGCGCATGAAGACCTTCGGGTTCCGCCCCTGCGCAAGCCTGCACCCCGGATACCGGCCCGCACACTTGCGGCATGCATGCTCCGCGACGCACACAGACTCCGGGCCAATCTCTCTTCCACTTGCACGCAATTCAGGCTCCCATGTCCGACAACTCGAAGAACCTCAAAAGCATCGGCCTCAAGGCGACCTACCCCCGCCTGAAGATCCTCGATCTCTTCCAGAGCTCGGATCAGCGCCACCTCACCGCGGAAGACGTCTACCGCTCGCTGATGAACGAAGGCATGGACATCGGGCTTGCCACGGTTTATCGCGTTCTCACCCAGTTCGAACAGGCCGGACTCCTCGAGCGCCATTACTTCGAGTCGGGCAAGGCCGTGTTCGAGCTCAACGAGGGCGGCCATCACGACCACCTGGTGTGCATGCAGTGCGGCAAGGTCGAGGAATTCTTCGACCCGGAGATCGAACGCCGGCAGAACAAGGTCGCCGAAGAACGCGGCTTCTCCATCCGAGAACATGCGCTCTACCTGTACGCCGACTGCAAGCGCGAGAACTGCCCCAACCGCGAAACCTGACGCCAGGTGCCTGCAGGCACCTAGCTGCGGCTCAACATTTCTGCCGCGTGCTCTCGGGTGGTGGCCGTTATATTCACCCCGCCGAGCATGCGCGCGATCTCCTCAACCCGCTCGCTCGCCCCCAGCGCCACCACCTCGCTGACGGTAGCGCCATCATGTTCGCGCTTGGCGATGCGCCACTGCCAGTCCGCACACGCCGCCACCTGCGGAAGGTGGGTCACGCACAGCACCTGGCGATCGGCGCCAAGGCGCGCCAGCAAGGTGCCCACGATTTCCGCGACGCGACCGCCGATACCGACATCCACCTCGTCGAAGATGAGTGTCGGCACTGCCGAATCACGGCTGGTCATGACCTGAATCGCCAGCCCGATACGGGACAATTCGCCGCCTGAAGCGACCTTGGCCAGGCTGCGCAGGGCCTGCCCCGGGTTGGCCGCAACACGGAACTCGACAGTTTCCACACCGTTCGCGGAAGGCTCGCAGGCCTCGAGGGCGACCTCGAACCGTCCCCCGGCCATCGCCAGGGTCTGCATCGCCTCGGTAATCTCCGCCGACAATCTCTGCGCGGCCGGTGCCCGGCAGGCGGACAACTCGGCGGCTGCGGCATCGAAGCGCCTGCGCGCCTCGGCCTCCGCAACAGCCATGCGCTGCGGATCGGCACTTGCCTCGAGCGCCTCCAGTCTTGCCTGCCATTGCTGCCTGAGCTCACCGAGCGCCTCGGGCGCGACCCTGTGCTTGCGCGCCATATCCAGCACGGCAGCGATGCGTTGCTCCACCTCGGCAAGGCGGCCGGGGTCGAGATCGAGACGGTCGCGGTAGCGGCGCAGCGCATGCAGCGCCTCGTCGGCCTGGATCGCGGCCGCAGCAAGAAGGTCGCGCACGTCGGCGAGCGTCGGATCGTAGTCGGCCAGCGCTGCAATACGAGCATCGACGTGGCGCAGCACCGAACACACCGCGCCATCCCCCTCGGCGAGCGCCACCAAGGTCTCCTCCGCCCCCTCGATGAGGCCGGCTGCATGCGCAAGACGGCCGTGCTCGGCATTGATCTCCTGCCACTCGGCGGGGTCGAAGCCCAAGTCGTCAAGCTCGCGCAACTGCCAGGCGAGCAGCTCGCGCTCGCGCGCCGAGTTCTCCAAGTCGGCTTCGGCCTCGCGCCGCAGCCGCACGAGGCGCTGCCATTCGCGATGACACCTGGCGACCTCGGACGCCAGTGGCAACGCGCCCGCATGGGCATCGAGCAACGCGCGCTGAGCATCGGCGCGCAGCAACGCATGATGCGCATGCTGGCCATGGATGTCGGCAAGCCACTCTCCCGCGCAGCGCAACTGCGCGAGCGTGACGCTGCTGCCATTGATCCAGGCCCGGCTGCGCCCGCCCGCATCAAGCGTGCGACGAAGGATCAACGCCCCATCGTCAGTGGGCAAGGCCTGCTCGCGCAGCCAGTCAAGCAGTTCGCCGGCAGCAGGCAGGTCGAACTCCGCGCTCACCTCCGCACGCTCGCAGCCCTGCCGCACCATCGCCGCTTCGCCACGGCCGCCGAGGGCGAGCCCCAGCGCGTCGAGCAAGATCGACTTACCGGCGCCGGTCTCCCCGGTCAGGGCGCCGAAACCGGCCTCGAACTCCAGCTCGAGGCGATCGACGATTACGAAGTCGCGGATGGTCAGATTACGCAGCATGGGAATCGATCAGTCGAAGGCAAGGCGCGGTGGAAACAACCCACGGCAGCGTGCTCGACCCGGCGCAGCCCGGGCGCTCACTGGCCACAAGGTCACGACCACCGCGGGGAATCAGTTGTGTCTGGGCGAAGCACTCCAGTGCAGCTTCTCGCGCAACATCGCAAAATAGCTGTACCCCTCCGGATGCAGCAGACGCAGCGCGCGCGACGATCGCGTCAGGCGCACACGATCCCCTGAGCGCAGATCGAAACGCGTCTGGCCGTCGAAATGCACGCGCGCATCCTGGTGCGGCAAGAGGTCGATGTCGATCCGGCAGGTATCGGGGATGGTGATCGGACGCGCCGTGAGCGCATGCGGACACAGGGGCACGAGGGCGATCCCGCCCACGCTCGGATGCAGGATCGGACCATTGGCGGAGAGGACATAGGCGGTCGACCCTGTCGGTGTCGACACGATCATGCCGTCCGAGCGCTGGGTGTAGACGAACTCACCGTCGATGGAGAGATCGAATTCGATCATGCGCCCCAGGTCGCCCTTGTTCACCACGACATCGTTGAGCGCCAGGGTGTGGAACACGCGTTCGCCCGCGCGCAGCACCTCGGCGTCGAGCATGAAGCGGGTTTCCTCGCTGAAGCGGCCATCGAGCATCTCGCCGAGGCGCTCGCAAGCGTCGGTGCGCGAGATGTCGGTCAGGAAGCCGAGGCGCCCGAGATTGACCCCCACCAGCGGAACGCCGTGCTCGATCAGCCGGCGCGCACTGTGCAGCATGCTGCCATCGCCGCCGATGACCACGGCCAGATCGGCCTCTGCACCGATATGTTCATAGCTGGCGACCGGAAAGTCGGGCGTGCCGCCGATGAAACTTGCCGTGCCTTGCTCGATCAGTACCTTGAGCCCGCGCTCACGTAGAAAACGCGCAATCGAAGTCACCGACTCGGCAACGTCGGCGCTCTGGTATTTGCCAATCAGGGCGATGGTCTGGAAGCTGAAGCTCATGAGCGCGGATTAAACCACATTCATGCAAGCCGCCGACAACACCCGACATGGAAGATACCCCTCTCAGTGCGCCTGCACGCGGCATTCCGGTGCATTTCGAAGTATAGTTCTCGACTGAAATGAACGCCCTCGACGCCCGCTCCCAGATCCTGCTCAAGACCCTGATCGAACGCTATATTGCGGACGGTCTGCCGGTCGGTTCGCGCGCACTGTCCCGCTTCTCAGGTCTCGACCTGTCGCCGGCCACGGTTCGCAACGTGATGAGCGATCTCGAGGAGATGGGCCTCATCGCCAGTCCGCACACTTCTGCCGGGCGCATCCCCACCGCACGCGGTTACCGCTTCTTCGTCGACTCGCTGCTCACGGTGCAGCCGCTCGAGAACGCCCGCGTGCGCGCCCTTGAGGGCCAGTTCCTGCCCGACCAGCCCCAGCGCCTGATCAACTCCGCCTCGCACCTGTTGTCCGAACTCACCCAGTTCGCGGGCATCGTCGTGGCGCCGCGCAAGGAAGCCATCCGCATCCGCCAGTTCGAGTTCGTCAGCCTGGCCGAGACGCGCATCCTGCTCATCATCGTCACCACCGCCGGCGACGTCCAGAACCGGATTCTGGTCACCCGTCGCGGCTACAGCGGCGCCGAACTCAGCGCGGCCGCAAGCTACCTCAACGAACACTTCGCCGGCCTTGGCTTCGACGAGATCCGCCGCCGCCTTGGTGAGGAACTGCGCCAGTTGCGCAGCGACATGACCGAACTGATGACGGCGACCGTGGATGCCGGCACCGAGGCTGCAGAAGAGAACGCTTCGAGCTACGTGATTTCGGGTGAGACCAACCTGCTCGACTTCGAGGACCTGTCGTCAAACATGTCCCGCTTGCGCGAACTGTTCAAGCTGTTCGAGCAGCGCACCGGCCTGATCCAGCTGCTGGACCTTTCCAACCGTGCCGACGGCGTCCAGATCTTCATTGGCGACGAATCCGGCCTGGCCCCGCTCGACGGCTGCAGCGTGATCACCGCACCCTACGAGGTCGACGGCCGCATCGTGGGCTCGCTCGGGGTCATCGGCCCCACCCGCATGGCCTACGACCGCGTGATTCCGATCGTCGACATCACGGCACGACTGCTCTCGAACGCCCTGTCTTCGAACCATTGATGGGCCGTAGCCGGCCTTCGGCCCGGCTCGCCCGCCCGCCGACAAGGACCCCGATGTCTCGTTACTGGACCGAACCGCCGTTCAAGCACGGCTCCGAAACCCGCACCGGCGTGCTGCTGGTAAACCTCGGCACACCCGACGCCCCCACCGCTGCCGCACTACGCCCCTACCTAAAGCAGTTCCTGTCCGACCCGCGCGTGGTCGAGATCCCGCGCCTGATCTGGTGGCCGATCCTCAACGGCATCATCCTCAACACCCGTCCCAAGGCCTCGGCGCGCAAGTACGCGAGCGTGTGGATGGACGAAGGCTCACCGCTGAAAGTCCACACCGAACGCCAGGCCAAGCTGCTGGCAGGCTACCTGCTCAAGGCCGGCCATGGCGAACTCGACATCGCCTACGCCATGCGCTACGGCAAGCCCTCCATCGCCGACACGCTCAACGGCATGCGCAGCCGCGGCTGTACGCGCATCCTGGTGGTGCCGATGTACCCGCAGTACTCGGCCAGCACGACGGCGACCGTCATTGACGAGGTCGGGCGCTGCCTCGCGCACTGGCGCAACCAGCCAGAGATCCGCTTCGTGCGCAGCTTCCAGGACGATCCCGGCTACATTGCAGCCCTGGTCGCGAGCGTACGCGAGCACTGGGCTGTCCATGGCGAACCAGATCGACTCCTGCTGAGTTTCCATGGCGTACCACGGCGCTCCCTCGACCTCGGCGATCCCTACCACTGCGAATGCCACAAGACCGGCCGCCTCGTGGCCGAAGGCCTGGGCGTCGCATCCGAGCGCGTACTGGTCACCTTCCAGTCCCGTTTCGGCAAGGCCGAGTGGCTCAAGCCCTACACCCAGCCGACACTCGAGGCGCTTGCTGCCCAAGGCGTCGGACGCGTCGATGTGATGTGCCCCGGCTTTGTCGCCGACTGTCTGGAAACGCTCGAGGAAATCGCCATGGAGTGCAAGGAGGCCTTCCTCGAGAAAGGCGGCAAGGTGTTCCACTACATTCCCTGCCTCAACGAGCGTCATGAATGGATGCAGGCCCTCTCCGAACTCACCTGTCGCCATCTCGGCCACTGGCTCGAGATCCAGGCGCCTGACGCGGCCGCGCGCGAAGCCAGCGCCACCAGGGCACGCGCGCTCGGCGCGGCCCGCTAGGCAGGGCCGCTGCCCGGCCTGGCCTGGCCTGGCAGGCCTTCAGTTATCGAGCAGTTGCAGATCGAAACCCGTTGCGGTGTGTTCCGCGCGCAGCGCGGCGGGCGCAGTCGCGGAAAGCTCACGCGAAACCTGTGCCAGGCGCCGCACCACCACGGTCGAGATCTCGCGGCGGAAGCGTTCGAGCACCTCCTCGCTGGCGAGCGCGAGTGCAGCCGGGTTGACCTCCAGATAGCTCAGCTCGCCGACCGACACAACGGTCATCATGTGCCTGCGCTCGAGCTGGTCGAGCCAGGCCTGCACCCCGAACACCTCGCCCGGCCCGAGTTGCATGACGCGGCGCCCCTCGATCGACAGCTCGACCTTGCCCTCGAGGACGATCCCGAAGCGCTGGTCGTTGTCGCCCTCGCGCATCAAGGCGACCTGCGGCCCGACCTTGCGCCACGCGCAGATGCGCATCACCTCCCACAGGTCGATGTCCTCGAACTCGGTGAAGAACGCGAGCTTGCGCAAGCGTGCAAAACGGGCCTGGTCAAGCGGAGCCTGGTCCTCATCGAGGATCTGGTAGCGCACCGCAGCAAGATCCTTCGCGAACTCGGCGCCATTGCGATAGCGTGAGTACAGATCCTTCTCCAGCGCCTTGCGGATCACCGCGTCCATCTGCTCGGGCACATCCGGATTGAGTTGCGACACCGAGGGCGGATCGGCATTGATGATCTTGTACACCAACTGGGCAGGGTTGCTGGCGCGGAAAGGCAATCGGCCCGTGAGCAGATGGAAAAGCAGGACGCCCAGCGAATAGAGGTCGGTCTTCTGGTTGAGCGGGTAGCCCTTGATCTGCTCCGGGCTCATGTAGGCCGGCGAGCCCACACCCATGATGAAGGTCGAGTCGGTATCGAGCTTCTTGTTGATGTTGAGCGCAAGCCCGAAGTCGGTGATCTTCACGTTGTCCTCGTCGTCGACGAGGATGTTGGCCGGCTTGATGTCGCGATGCACGATGCCCTGCCGGTAGGCATGATCGAGCGCCATGCAGCACTTGAAGACGATGCCGATCGTGCGGTGTATCGGCAGCAGCTTGTCGAAGCTGCAGTAGCGCTCCAGCGAGCCACCCGGAAAGTACTCCATCACCACATAGGCCTGTGTCGGCTCGATCGAAGCATCGTGGATGCGGATGATGTTGGGGTGGTTCAGACGGCTCGACACCACCTGCTCGGCCCTGAGCAGCTTGACCAGGCGGCGGTTCCACTTCGCCTCGTCCTTGACCTTGTCATCGAAACGCACATGCTTGACGGCGACAGGCTCGGGCCGGTCGTCAGACTCGGCGAGGTAGACGATCGCGGTAGCACCACGTCCGACCTCCTTGATGATCCTGTAATTGCCGATCCGGCTTGGAGTCGCGTTCATACATTCGCGGTGGCCGCAGAGCCGCCATCAGTCCAATAGGAATGGCCGAATTGTTGCATGAAGCGATGCGCTGCGGGCGAACCGCCGGCGCATTTCTCACATCCCCCTGGCCACAGGGCCAGCGGTCGTGTTGTTGGCCACGAACGCCCATGCTAATAATGGTCGATGCATTCGCCGCCCAACCCTTGCGACAACCTGCCCGGTACGCCACCTGATCGACCGGGACATTGCGGAGCTCCATCTTGAACGAGATTGCCGACCTGCTCATCCACGCACGCTGGGTCATCCCCGTCCAACCGGCGGGCGTCGTCCTCGATGACCACACTGTCGTCGTCTCGAAAGGCCGGATCACCGACATCCTTCCCAGCGCGGACGCACGCGGAAGGCTCGCCGCCCGCAAGGTGTTCGACCTGCCGGACCATGTACTCATGCCCGGCCTGGTCAATCTGCATACCCATGCAGCGATGAACCTGATGCGCGGACTGGCCGATGACCTGCCGCTCATGCGCTGGCTCCAGGAGGCGATCTGGCCGACCGAGTCGCGCCACGTTTCGGCCGCCTTCGTGCATGACGGCAGCCTGCTCGCCGCCGCCGAGATGCTGCGCGGCGGCATCACCACGTGCAACGACATGTACTTCCACCCCGAAGCCGCCGCCGAGGCCTTTGCCACCGCGGGCATCCGAGCGGTGGTCGGCATCGTCATGCTCGAGTTCCCCACCCCTTACGCGAGCGACGCCGACGACTACCTGCGCAAGGGCCTTGCCGCACGCGACCGCTGGCAACGCGAGCCGCTGATCGACTTCGCCATCGCCCCTCACGCGCCCTACACGGTCAGCGACAGGAGCTTCGCACGCGCGCTCGCCCTTGCCGAGGAGCTCGAACTACCAATCCACATCCATGTGCACGAGACCGCGGGCGAGATCGCCGACTCGATCACGACGCACGGCCTGCGCCCGCTCGCCCGCCTGGCCCGGCTGGGGCTGCTCGGCGAGAACCTCATCGGTGTGCATGCGGTGCATCTTGACGACGCCGACATCGAACTGCTCGCGCGCCACAACTGCAGTGTCGCCCACTGCCCAACCTCGAACATGAAGCTGGCCAGCGGCATTGCCCCCATTCCCCGCCTGCTCGAAGCAGGCATCCGTGTCGGCCTGGGCACGGATGGCGCAGCGAGCAACAACCGACTCGACCTTTTCCAGGAGATGCGCCATGCCGCCCTGCTTGCCAAGGTAGGCAGCCTGGATGCGAGCGCAGTCCCCGCCCACGCCGCACTGCATATGGCCACACTGGGCGGAGCCGATGCGCTCGGCATGGCGGACCGTATCGGCTCGATCGAGCCGGGCAAGGCAGCCGACCTGTGTGCGGTGGACCTTGGCGGCCTGCACTGCCGGCCGTGCTTCGACCCGATCTCGCATCTGGTCTATGTCGCCGGTCGGGAGAACGTCTCCCACGTCTGGGTAAACGGAGAAACCCGCGTGGACAAAGGCGTTCAGCTGTTGCATATTAGAGACAGCGAATTGCTGCGTATCGCGTCGGTGTGGCAAACTAGGTTCGGTAATTGAACTGGATACACTGGTGCAAACCAACGCGAAAGCGGCTTAACGCACGTTTTCAATCCGTCCTGTGGAAACTCCGGCGACTCGCCCATCAAAGAGGAAACCATGATCAAACAAACCAAGAAGCAAGTGCTCATGCTGGCCGCCATCGCCTCCCTCGGCGTGTCCGCTCCCAGCGCCTTCGCGCAGGCTGCCGACGTCGTCGTGGCTGGCAAGGGCGAAATCCCTTACGTGATCGACGCGCGCAACGTCGTCGCCCGCAGCGGTGCCGGCCTGTGCTGGCGTACCGGCTACTGGAGCCCGGCTGCCGCCTCGACCGCCCTTGCTGGCGAGTTCCCGGTCGGCTGCGCCTGCGACTCCGACATCGTCCCCGCCGACAAGTGCGCCGCTCCGGTCGCTGCTGCCGCCCCGGCTCCGGCTCCGAAGCCCACCGCTGACAAGATCAAGCTGTCGGCTGACGCTCTGTTCGACTTCGACAAGGCCGTGCTCAAGCCCGAAGGCCAGGCCCGCCTGAACGACCTCGCCGCCCAGGCCAAGTCGCTCAAGCTGGAAGTGATCCTTGCAGTCGGCCACACCGACCGCATCGGCTCGGCCGCCTACAACCAGCGTCTGTCGGAGCGCCGTGCCGCTGCCGTCAAGACCTACCTGGTCGCCCAGGGTGTCGACGCCAACCGCATCTACACCGAAGGCAAGGGCAAGACCCAGCCCGTCACCGGCAACCAGTGCGACAACGTTCGTGGCCGTGCTGCGCTGATCTCCTGCCTGCAGCCGGATCGTCGCGTGGAAGTGGAAGTCATCGGCTCCAAGTAATCACGAGCCCGATGTCCGAAAAGCCCTGCCTCGGCGGGGCTTTTTCATTTGGACGGCACGCCGGAACGCCCATCGAGCGCCACGGTCCATCCTGCACCCTCATCAAGCTGGCCTTAGATCATGAGCACCCTTAACGCCGACCCCGCCGAACTGCAGAAATTCAGCGAACTTGCCCACCGCTGGTGGGACCCGGCCTCCGAGTTCCGCCCCTTGCACGAGATAAACCCGTTGCGCCTGGGCTGGATAGACGGCAAGGCCGCGCTCGCGGGCAAAAAGGTGCTCGATGTCGGCTGCGGTGGCGGCATCCTCGCCGAAAGCATGAGCGCCGTCGGTGCGGACGTAACCGGCATCGACCTGTCCGAAAAGGCACTCAGCGTGGCACGGCTGCACCTGTTCGAGAGTGGCCACAAGGTCGATTACCGACTGGTCAGCGCGGAAGCCTTCGCCGACGAAAACCCTGCCGCCTTCGACGTCGTGACCTGCATGGAAATGCTCGAGCACGTCCCTGACCCGGCCAGCACCATCGCCGCCTGCGCGCGCCTGGTCAAGCCCGGCGGCCACGTCTTCTTCTCCACGCTCAACCGCAACCTCAAGTCTTATGTGTTTGCGATCATCGGCGCGGAATACGTGCTCAAGCTGCTCCCTGCCGGGACGCACGAGTACGCCAAATTCATCAAGCCGTCCGAACTCACCCGCTACTGCCGCCAGGCTCGCCTGGACACGCAAGAACTGATCGGCATGAGCTACAACCCGCTCACCAAGGTGTACTCACTCGGTCGCGACACCGACGTCAATTACCTGCTCCACACCCGCCGGCCGGGCTGAACGAAGGCACGGCGAGCCCACGCCATGAAAACGGGCCACGACATGCGCGCGTGCGCGTGTCGTGGCCCGGTCTACTGCACAGCAAGGTCGGCGAACGGCTCAGGCGTCCTCGAGGATGAGCACCAGCAGTTCCTTGGGGCCATGGGCACCGTAGGCGAGCGTTTGCTGGATATCGGCCGTCTTCGAGGGCCCCGACACCAGCAAGGCGTTGGTCGGCATCCCCGACGCCCAGTGCTGTGCATGCATCAGCTCATACAGGTTGTCGCGCACCTCGCTGGCCTTGAGCAAGGCAATGTGCAGGGGCGGGACCAGGCTCATCAGCCGCGGTTCCTGCGGCGTCGGCCACAGCACCAGGCTGCCTGTGGCGGCGATACCGCCCAGTGTGCCGGTGAGCGAGGCGGGCGTGCGGAAGAAGAGCTCCTCCTTCCACGCCTCGACGGGCTGGTCGTAGGCCTTCAGTCGCAGACCCGCAGCACTGGCGGCGACATGCGCTGCCAGCTGCTGGCCATGCGCAGTGTCCGGAGAAACCAGCAACTCGCCGATATTGCGCGCAGCCAGTGCTTCCAGTGCGCGTTGCGGCCAGTCGGCCTGGGTCGTCAGCTGTGTCTCGCCATGCACGGCCTCCAACATGCTGCGCAGGCGAGCGATACGATCGTCGGCCGCGTAGCGCCAGGGCTCGGTCAGCAGGCCAGCGTCGTAGTCGTCCGCGACCGGGGTGGTGCCAACGAGGCTGCCGCGCAGCTTGGCAAGAATCCTGTCCTTGGCGCTCATTCAATCTTCTCCCAGATGCTCGCGGGCGAGCTCGTGCAGGCTGCGCGCGGCAGGCTTGGGCGCGCTGCGGTGTTCGGTCCACGGGCCGATGTTCGAGGGCATCAGCGCGCTCAAGCGTGTGCCCGCGAAGCTGAAGGCACGATAGAGCGCGGGCGAGGTGTTGAGCTTGCGCCAGGCCTTCCAGAGCATCGCCTCCTTCTTCGAGTACTTGCTGCCCTGCCCACGCATGTGATGCGGTACCGCCTCAGGCGCACGCACCGCCTCCTCGCGCAATCGGCGCAGCAGCGCGGGAATCGGAATCTTCACCGGGCAGACCTCGCCGCAGGCGCCGCACATCGACGACGCCGTGGGCAGGTCGCGCGTGGTGTCGAGGCCCAGCATGTGCGGGGTGACGATCTTGCCGATGGGGCCCGGGTATACCGTCCCGTAGGCGTGACCGCCGATGCGGGTGTAGACTGGGCAGTGGTTCATGCACGCTCCGCAGCGGATGCAGTTGAGCGTCTGACGCAGCTCACCGTCGGCGAAGGCCTGGCTACGGCCGTTGTCGAGCAGCACCAGGTGCACTTCCTGCGGGCCGTCCAGTTCGTCGGCCTTGCGCGGGCCTGAGATCATGTTGACGTAGGTCGTGATCGCCTGGCCGGTCGCGGAGCGTGTCAGCAGCGACAGCAGCGGGATGACATCGCGCAGGTTCTCCACCACCTTCTCGATGCCGGTGACCGCGATGTGCACCGGCGGTACGGTGGTCGACATGCGGCCATTGCCCTCGTTCTCGACCAGCAGCAGAGTGCCGGTCTCGGCGATGGCGAAGTTCACCCCCGAAACACCGATGTCTGCTTCGAAGAAGTTGCGCCGCAGCGTCTCGCGACCGATCTGGATCAGGCGGTCGACGTCCTCGGTGTAATCCACTTCGAGCTTGTCGTGGAACAGCGAAGCCACCTGGCCAACGTTGAGGTGGATCGCCGGCATGATGATGTGCGAGGGCTTCTCCTCGCGCAGCTGCACGATGAACTCGCCCATGTCGGACTCGAGGCAATCCACCCCGCGCTCGCCGAGGTAATGGTTCATCTCCATTTCCTCGCTGACCATGGACTTGCCCTTGATCACCTTCTTCGCCGCGTGCTGCTCGACGATGCGGTGGACGATGGCGTTGGCCTCCTCTACCGTCTCGGCCCAGTGCACCTTCACGCCGTTGCGGCTCAGGTTTGCATCCAGCCGCTCGAGCAACTCGGGCAACTTGGACAGCGCCCGCGCGCGCACGCGGTTGCCGAATGCGCGCAAACGCTCAAGCTCGTCGCCATCAGGGAACTGGACGCGGCGCTTGTCCATCAGGAAGTCCATCGCGCCACGGAAGTTGCGTCTTAGCTGCGGGTCGGCAAGCGCCTCGCGCGCGTTGCGCTTGAAGGCGATCGGCACGGCAGGCACGTCGGTCATCGCGCTCATCGCCCGTCTCCCTTGTGCCCGCCGGTGCGACGCAGCAGGAAGCTGGCCAGGTGCTCACCGCGGAGGCGCTCTCCCTGCTTCTCGAAGCAACCATTGATGTTGAGCAGGCAGCCACAGTCCGCGCTTACCACCTCGGCCGCACCGGAGCCCTTGAGCGCCGCAGTCTTGTCCTTGACCATCGCTCCGGAAATATCCGGCATGCGCACGCTGAAGGCGCCGCCGAAGCCGCAGCACTCGCTCTCGTGGTCATGATCGACGCGCTCGACAGCGGCGAGCTGCCCCAGCAACGCACGGCCATGCACGTGGGTATTCATCTCGCGCCGCGCACTGCACGATGTATGGAGCGCGACCTTCACCGGAGCGCCGCTGTCGTGCAGTTGCACGCGACACACGTTCAACAGGAACTCGGCCAGTTCGAAGGTACGCGCAGCCAGCGACTCGACCTGCTTCAAGGTCTGTGGCTCGTCCTTGAACAATTCGAAGTAGTGGTGGCGGAACATCCCTGCACAGGAGCCCGATGGCACGACCACCGGCCAGTCGCCGGCAAACAGGGCCAGTTGAGCACGCGCCACCACGCGCGCCTCGTCGGTATAGCCGGAGGTATAGGCCGGCTGCCCGCAACAGCTTTGCGCCTGAGGAAAGTGCACCCTGATGCCCTCGCGCTCGAGCAGGCGGATCGCATCCATGCCGGCATCAGGGAAGAACAGGTCCAGCACGCAGGTGCCGAACAGGAACACGTCCGCGGGCTTGTCGGGGTACTGGCGCGGCGGCTCGATCGCCGGGGCCGTCCGTGTGGCGTTCGGCGCCACGGAAGAAGCGTGACTCATGCGAATCGTCTCCTTGGGGATTACGTCTTCATTCTGCAGCAGCGCGGGTCGCCCCGCGACTGCTGCTATTACCTACTTGCCGCTCTATTGCACGACCAGCGGATCGGTGACACCGAGCACATAGATGGCAATCATCGCCACCACGCCCGTCATCAGCACGTAGTACACCGTCGGCCAGAACGTCTTGCGCAGGATCGCACCCTCGCGGCCGAGCAGACCCACCGTTGCCGAGGCCGCCACCACATTGTGGATCGCCACCATGTTGCCTGCAGCAGCGCCAATCGCCTGGACGGCCACGATCACCGCGCCGGAGATGCCGAGCGTGCTGGCGACACCGAACTGGAACTGGCTGAGCATCATGTTGCTCACGGTATTCGAGCCCGCGATGAAGGCGCCCAGCGCCCCCACGGCCGGCGCCAGCAGCGGATACACCCCGCCCACGCTGTCAGCCACCCACTGCGCCATCGCGATCGGCATGCTTGGCAGCTCGGCGGCATTGACGCCCGAATTGATCAGGATGCGCACCATCGGCACCGTAAACAGCAGCACAAAGCCGGCACCGAGCAGCACCCGCGACGACTCACCCACCGCCTTGGCCAGCGAGCGCGCATGCATGCCGTGCAGCGCGACCGTGGCCAGCACCACCGCAACCAGGATGCCACCCGGCAGATACAAGGGCTGGAAGTTGGCGCTGATGCCCTTCTCGCCAAGCAGATTGGGGAAGCTCAGCACCACAGCCTTGAGCGCATTACCAAACTCGGGCATGACGCGGCTGGCGACGAGCAGCGCACCCACCAGCACATAGGGCAGCCAGGCACGCACGATGCCGATCTGCTGATGGCGCGGCAGCTGGTCCAGCTTCATCTCGACACTGCCCATCCACTCGCTCGGCCAGTCCTTGGGCTCGGCAAAATCCCAGGCCTTCTTCGGCACCAGAAAGCCAAACCGCGCCGCCGAGGTGACGATCGCCAGGCCCACCAGGCCACCCAGCAGCGAGGGGAACTCGGGGCCGAGGAACACACCAGTGATGGCGTAGGGAATGGTGAATGCAAAGCCGGCGAAGAGCGCGAACGGCAACACTTCCAGCCCGGCCTTCCAGCTCTTCTCCTTACCGAAGAAGCGCGTCAGCATCATCGCCATGATCAGCGGCATCACCGTACCGACGATGGCGTGGATGATCGCCACGTTGCTGGTCACCAGCTGCAGGAACACCTCCCAGCTCGAACCGCGCTCGACCAGCTGCGCACCGATCGTCGCCGTGTCCAGGCCGCTATTGACGCCGATGATGATCGGCGTGCCGACCGCGCCGAAGGACACCGGCGTGCTCTGCACAAGCATGCCGAGCAACACCGCCGCCAGGGCTGGGAAGCCGAGCGCAACGAGCAGCGGCGCGGCGATGGCGGCCGGCGTGCCGAAGCCCGACGCCCCCTCGATGAAGCAGCCGAACAGCCAGGCGATGATGATGGCCTGAATGCGGCGGTCGGGGCTGATGGTGGCAAAGCCGGAACGGATCGTCGAGATCGCCCCCGAGTACTTCAGCGTATTGAGCAACAGGATGGCGCCGAAGATGATCCACAGCACACCGATGGTGATGATCAGCCCCTGCAGCGTCGACGCCAGGATGCGGTTGAAACTCATCTCCCACACGAACAGACCGATACCTGCCGTCAGCACATACACGACCGGCATGGCGCGCCGCGCTGGCCAGCGCAAACCGACAAGGAGGATGGCAGCCAGCAGGATCGGGGAAAACGCGAGCAGCGCGAGCGTTCCGGATTGCATCTCAGCACCCCGCCCGCAACGGCAGGTTGTTTGCACCCGCCACATTCACAAGGACCAGACCGGACATAGAAGTCTCCAGCAAGGATTCAAAGAGGACTCATGATCGCTAAATTGGTCAGACCACTATACCAATTGCTGAGCTAGACTAAGGGTGCCTTGGAGTGCTGTCAATCAAAAACATCAATTTTTCGGATACATGCATAAGGGGGCGCCTGCTCGACCTGCCTGCGGCAGCCGCAGCTGTTCATCCACCGCTTGCCGGCAGCAGCCACAGCAGCTAGATTCCAGCCGCCGACCAAACACTCAGTGCGTGCCGGCCCTCGGAGAAGGATCCATGAAAGCCACCCCCCTGCAGCAACGCCGCCTCGCCGACGACATCATCGACCGCATCGAGACCCTGATCCTCGAGGGCAGCCTGCGCCCCGGCGAGCGCCTGCCGGCCGAACGTGCGCTGGCCGAGCAGTTCGGCGTGTCGCGGCCGTCGGTACGCGAGGCACTGCAGAAGTTGATCGCGCGCGGCCTGCTCACCAGCCGCCATGGCGGGGGCACCTTCGTCAGCGAGACGCTGGGCTCCTCATTCCGTGACCCGATGAACGATCTGCTGGAGCGCAACCCGGAGGCGCAGCGCGACCTGATCGAATTCCGTCACACGCTGGAGGGTTCCTGCGCCTACTATGCGGCGCTGCGCGCCACCGAGCCCGACCGCGAGCGGCTGAGCGCGGCATTCGAGCGCGTACAGGACTGCTACCTGCGCAAGGGCCGGGTCAGTCGCGCCGAAGAAGGCGCGGCTGACGCCCACTTTCACCTTGCCATCGCCGAAGCCAGCCACAACGCAGTGCTGCTGCACACCATCCGCAGTCTGTTCGACCTGCTCGAGCGCAACGTGGTGACCAACATCGGCGGCATGATCCCCCTGGGCAGCGACATCCGCGACGCCCTGCTCGACCAGCACCGCACCCTGTACCGGGCAATCATGGACCGCCGTGCCGAGGATGCACGCCAGATCGCCTGCGCCCATCTCGACTATGTTCAGGAAGTGCTGGCCGAGACACGCGACGAAGCTCAGCGCGTCGCCCGCGCCCAGCGTCGGCAGGCAACAGCCTGACCCTCAGCCGGCGCGATCGCCGCCGGTCGAGCCGGCAACGCCCCCTACGACGGCCCTGACGGGCCGAGGGCCCTGCTCCGGCTCAGCGATCAGCATTCTTCCATCACCAGCACCTACTGGCGCCCGGCCTGCGCGCGCAGCGCGACCAGCGCACGCTGGCCGGCACGACCGTCTGCCGTCAGCCCCAGTCGCAGTTGCTCCAGCTTCAGGGCCTCGCGGGTGCGTGCGCCGATCATGCCATCGGCGGCACCGATGTCATGCCCACGCTCGATCAGCAGTTGCTGCAGTTCGCGACGCTCGGCACGCGACAGTCCAGGATCATCGGTCGGCCACGCCGTCACGAAACTGCCCGCGCCGCGCAGCCGGTCGGAGAGATGGGCGATCGCCAGTCCATAGCTCTCGGCGGCGTTGTAGGAATACAGCGCATCGAAATTACGCGTCACCAGGAAGGCCGGCCCAGGCTGCCCCGCAGGCAGCAGCAGGCCGACCGGGGTTGCGCCGGCTGGCAACGGCGAACCATCGACCCGCCTTACGCCGCGAGCCGCCCAGTCGCTCATCGGCTGCTTGTTGCGCCGGCCCGCGCCCGCGGTGTCGAAGCCGCGCGGCAGGCTCACCTCGAAGCCCCAGGGCTGGTCGCTGCGCCAGCCCGCGCGCTTGAGGAAGTTGGCCGTCGAGGCGAGCGCATCGGGCACGCTATCGACCAGGTCGCGGCGTCCGTCGCCATCGAAATCCACCGCCAGACGCATGAAGGTGCTGGGCATGAACTGGGTGTGGCCAAACGCACCAGCCCACGAGCCGGTGAGGCGCTCGGGCGCAACGTGGCCCTCCTGGATGATCTTGAGCGTGGTGAAGAACTCGCCGCGGAAGAAGGCCTGCCGACGGCCGAAGCAGGACAGCGTCGACAGCGAGGTCAGCAGCGGCCGGCTGCCGAAGTTGCGTCCGTAGTTGCTCTCCACCCCCCACACCGCAACGACGGTAGCGGCATCAACCGCATACTCGGCCTCGACGCGTGCGAGCACCGCACGCCATTCGGCGAGCATGGCGCGGCCGTCGGCCACGCGCTCCTCATCCACCAGGCCAGCCATGTAGTCCCAGATCGGGGTGATGAACTCGGGTTGAGCGTCGAGGAAGCCGAGCACCGCCATGTCCGGTGCCAGCCCCGCAGCGTGCGCATCAAAGGTTGTGCGACTCACCCCTTTTGCGGCCGCCTCGGCACGCAAGCCCGAGAGGCAGGCGGCAAAGGCAGCCTCGTCAGCAAGCGCGGGGGTAGCGGTGGAGAGCAAGCAGAGGCTCAGGGCGGAGGAGAGAATGGAGCGGCGCATGGACATTCCGTTGCTGTCGAAAGGGGCGCATGGTGCGCAGAAGGGTCAAGAGCGGTGAGGCATGCGGGACATTACCGGCCGAGGGACGGGCAAGCGCACATGGCAGTCTATATCAGCGCCCGACCGCCACCGCCCGGCCAGGTGCATCCCACACGCCGCGCGCCACGACACGGCTGCCTTCGAAGACAAGCCAGCTCTGGCCGCCGTAATGCGGCAACGGACGCAACAGGGCCTCGAGTGCGGCGGGATCCTGCGCCGACACCACCGCCAGCGGCGGGCCGTCGCCTTGCGCCAGCGTCCATACCTGGGCAGTTCCCCTGCCCCGCAAGGCCTCCGGCCGGGCAGGCAGGCCGTGATCGGCGAGCACGGCATCGATGGCGTCATGACTGCCGACGAGCAACACCGGCTCGCGACCACGCGTCAACGCTTCTACCCCGGACGCCTTGGGCGAGCGCTCGAAGATGCGCTGCGCCAGCGCGCTGGCCGCCTGCACCATATCGGCTTGCGCATCGGCAATCACCAGGTGTGGCGAGCGCGCCAGCACCCATTGGCGCAGGATCGGTGGCAATTGCTCGGCCTCGGGCAGGCGCCAAACCCGCAACTCGGGGTCGAGATGCAGCTGCACCGGCTCGAAGTCGAAGTCAAGTTCGACATCGGCCGACGTAGCCTCCAGCCTCACCCAGCGCATCTCGCGCGCGGACTCGCCGTGGACCACGAGCGGCAAGTCAAGCGTATGCAGGGGCTCGTCCTGCGCCAGGCTGATCCGCACCCGAGCCCCGGACGTATCCTGAGAACGGCCGCCCGCCAAGCCATCATCCGCCCTCGCCTGCCCACCCCCAGCATCGACGATGCTCGCCGCGACGACGCGCACCTGCGGCCCGCCGGGCAAGGCGACCCACTGGCGGAAGAAGCCCTCCAGGCTCTCTCCCGACACCTGCTCGAACGCCGCCTGCAGCTCAGCCCAGCCGGCAATGCGGAAACGCTGCTGCGCCCAGAACAGGCGAATGCCACGTTCGAATACCTCCTCACCCAGTCGGTCACGCAGCATCACGAACACCATCGCCGCCTTGCCATAGCCCACCGCCGCCGCCGCAGCATGGGTGCGCGACCGGAAGGCCGCCAATGGCTGGTGCCCACCGGCCGGCACCGCGGCGAAGTCGCGCAGCCAGCCCAGGCGCATCTCGCGCGCCGCCTCAGCGGACTCGGCCTCCTTGTAGGCGTAGTCGGCCATGAAGGTCGTCAGCCCCTCGGACCAGTTGCCGCGCATGTAATCCACCAGCACGCCGTTGCCCCACCAGTTGTGCAGCACCTCATGGCCGAGCGAGGTGGCACGGATGAACGGCAGGCGCAGCACCTGCTCGCCGATGTAGGTCAGCGTCGGCATGCCGAAACCGGTCGGCAGCGGGCTGGCAACCACCGAGAACTCGGTGAAGGGATAGGCGCCGATACGCTCGCTGTAGTGCTCGATGTAGCGCAGGCTGTCGGCGAGGTAGCCTTCCGCCAGCCCCGTCTCGGTGTCGAGCGCGTGCGGGAAATAGGTGCGCAGGCGCAGGGGCCTGCCATCAGCCTGTACATGCTTGTGCTCGCGCACTGCCCAAGGCCCGGCCATCAGGTCGATACCGTCGCTGCGCTGGTCGAACTCGAAAACGGCGCGGTAGCGCGGGTCGGCAGCCGAGGGCAGCGCCTCCTCCACCAGACGCCCGGCGACAAGTGCACGCTGCTCTCCAGGCACGGACAACTCGACCCGGTAGGAGAACAGCTCGGCAGGGCGCGGATACCAGGCGCTGCCGGCGGGCAGGAAACTGCCCTCGGGCGCCGCCATTGGGGGCATGCCCTGCAGCACGCCGCGATGGTCGCGGCCCCTTTCGAGCACAGCGAGCGTGCCCGAGTACTCGATGCTCAGGGGCGCACCGTCGGGCACCTGTACCCGCCACCCTCGCAGGCTGCCGCGCTGCCCGGCGGGCTGCAGCTTCAACGGTCTGCCTGCCGCACTTGCAGCCCGCGGCATCAGGCTCTCATGAAGCACGAAGCGAAAGTCGCGCTCGGCAGGCTGCACCTCCGCACGCACGACGAGCATGCGCGCCGCCGGATCGAGGCGGACATCCAGCCTGAGTTCGAAGGCATCGGCCTCGCTGCCGCGCTGACCGTCACGCAGCGCGGCGGTGCCAGTGGCCGCCGATGCCGCAAGAGGCGCGACGAGCAACCAGCCCAGCACAAGCAGCCACAGGGCGCGCGCGACCTGCACCGCCACGCCCTCAGCGCGCCTGCGCCGGGAAGCGGACCACCAACTCCAGCACCTCATCGCCGCGCCTGAGCTTGAGCGGCAGCCAGGTGCCCGGCGGTTGCTGGCGCACGGCAGCGATCAGGTGGATGTTGCGCCTGACCGGCGCACCGGCGGCTTCGGTGATGACATCACCGTTCAGTAGCCCACTGCGTTCAGCCAGGCTGCCGGCGCTGACCTCGGCGATACGCACCCCGTCGGCCTGCTCATCCAGCGACACACCAAGCCGCGGCGGGGGCGGTGGCGCCTGGACAGCGTCGGGTACCGCGAACACGGCGTCAGCCAGGCGCGGCGCCAGGAGCCGGCAATCGGTGCTTGCCGGCATCGGTAGCAATTGCCCTATCGAGCCCACGCCCAGATCATCGAGCTGGTGCGCGACGCCATGCCCGAAGCGGACATGACCGCTGCCCATGATGCCCACCGCCAGCGGGCTGTCGCCATCCGGCTTGGTGTGGGCCTTGCGCGCCGCCGCCAAGGCCTCAGCCATTGCGCGATCCCAGGTGAGCTGGGAGTCGACAAAGTTGCGGAAAGCGGCATCGCGCCGGCTGCTCGTGCGCGGACCGTGGCCGCGCATGCCGGCATGCTGACGATGGATCTCGTACAGGAAGTCCTCGTAGTCGCGTGAGGCGGGCGCAGGCGTGCCCACGCCCTCGCGCTCGGCCTCGGGCACTGCATTCCAGCCCTTCTGCGCCACGTTGCGTGTCAAGGCGGCCTCGACATTGAGCGCCACCATCGGGATTCGATGCAGGCGCGCGAAATGGAACAGCGGCAGGTAGAGCTCGGCCGGCATGCTCCACACCTTGCCCCAGTCGGACGCTGTCAGGAACTCGGCTTCGCTCAGTTCGCCCGCTACCCAGCGGTCAAGCACCGGCTGCACCCGGCGCGGGAACATCTCGAAGCCGATCACCATGTGCGGCCGCTGCGCATGCAGCGCTGCAAGCGTGTGCAACTGCCAGCGGTGATGATCCATGTCGTCGTGCTGCTCGCCCAGCAGCACGACATCGCGCCGCGCCATGGCAGCAAGCAGCGCGCTCGACTCGGCCCGCTCGGGCTGTGCGGCATCGAGCCTGGTCCAGGCGCCGGGTGCAAGGCATGAACCATCCGGCTGAGCAAGGGCTGCGGAGGAGGCCAGTGCCAGAAGGCCAGCGGTAAGAATAAGGGCGCTGGCGCGGATCGTCGGGGACATGATGAGCAGCTCACAGAAGAGACTAGCGGTAGAGCACACGGCGCTGGCCGAGTTCCGGTAAGGGCCGGCGGGGAAGCCTCGTCGCTTGAGCTTGAATGATGAACGCATTGACTTCAACAGCTCGCGGCTGGCGCCGCTCCTACAGCAAAGCCAGCCGCCGCGGGGGTCCCCCGTAGGCGGGGCGCGCCGCGGGGCGGTGCGGGAGCGGCGCCAGCCGCGAGCTTTTCGGTAAGCGGCCCCCTACTGCAGGCACTGCCCCGGCGCCCCATCCGGTGAGAAATGGTCAACCCGGTCGGTAATCAGCCCGTCGAGGCCCAGGCCAAGCAAGCGCTCCGCGTCTTCATCGGTATTCACCGTATAGGCCAGCATGCGTAAGCCCGCGGCGCGTGCCTGCGTCGCCCACTGCGCATTCCACGCCGACTGCTCGCCGATCACGGCCACGCAACCCAGGCGCTGCGCGGTGGCCAGCCAATCGCCGCAGAAGCGTTCGAGCAGGAGCCCGCGCGGCAGCGCGGGTGCAGTGACAGCCGCGGCCTCGAGGGCGATGACGCTGAAGGAGGACAGCAAGGGCGCAGGCGCGCCAAGCCAGATCCGCGCCAGCTGCGCGCCGACGACGCGCGCGGTGCGCAGCTCGTCGCCCGGTGCAGGCTTGAGCTCGACGTTGAGCGCGCAGCCATGGGCATGGCAGAACGCCACCACAGCCTCGAGCGTGGCCAAGCGCTCGCCGGCATGCCGCGGCGCATGCCAGGCGCCGGCGTCAAGGCGCGCGAGCGCCGCCCAGTCATGCCCGAGCGCCTCGCCACGGCCGTCGGTCGTGCGCTCGAGCCGGTCGTCATGGAGCAGAAAGGGCACGCCATCTGCGCTCAGGCGCACATCGCACTCGAACATGCGATAGCCATGGGCATGACCGAGCGCAAAGGCGGCGAGCGTGTTCTCCGGCGCCAGGCGGCCCGCACCGCGGTGCGCGATCCAGCGCGGATAGGGCCACGACGGCAGTCCGTCGGCCCGGGAACGCGCGATGACTCGACTGCTCACGTGCCTGCGTCCTTCGTCAGTCAGGCCACCGCGCCCGGTGCGCAACGCGAACCAGCTGCGCCCGCACTTGAGGCGCGCGGCAAGTCTCACTCGGCAGCATCTGCCTTGGGCTTGCGCGGACGGCGGCTGCGTGTGGCGGTCTTGGCCGCAGGCCTCGTGTTGCTGCCCTCACCGCTGAGCTCACCAACAGGCTCGCCGCCGGTTACCGCACTGGTCGTCGCATCGCCTTGCTCCGCAGCGCGCGCAGGTCGCCGTGCCTTGGTGCCAGATGTCTTGGTGTCAGAAACCTTCCCTGCCGACCCTTTCGGCGTGGATGCATCAACGGCAGCCAGCTCGGCCACAGGCGCCTGGGCCGGCTTGGCTTTGCCGCGCACCGCGGGCTTGCGCCCTTTGCGCGGTTCCTCTTCCACAGCGGCTGGCGCAAGGTCAGCTGCAGGGCGCTCGCTCGCGGCGGCAACGCCAGCCTCGGCAGGCGCATCGCTTTGCTTGCGGGCACGGCGGGCCTGCTTCTTCGGTTCGGCGCGCGGTGCAGCCACTTCGAGTGCAACGGACTGGTCCACCTTGCCCTCTGTCGCCGCCTGCCCTGCGGCCGGAGGTGGCGATACCTCCTTCACCACTGGCGCCTGTGTTACGTCAGCAACGGCTTGCGCCATGTGCTCGACCTGCACCACACCGGCATCCCCCCCGCGGCCAGACGGCGCAGCCGGCCTGCCCTCGGCCTGTGCGGCCGCCCTGCTACTCCCGCGCCGCCGCCCGCTGCGCGCCGAGGCCTTGCCGGCCTGGGCGGGCTTGTCTTCGGTTGTCGCCTCTGCGTTGGCCTGCTGCGCCTCGGCAGTCGTCGCTACCTGCATCTGCGCGGCCTCGTTCTCCGCAGCGGCACTCAGCACCGCCGCACTCGGGCGGCTGACATAGGTGCCCGACTTCTCGTCGCGGCCCAGTTCGAGCAGGCCACGGCTCTGTGCCTCCTCCAGCAGGTTGCCGAAGGCACGGAAACCGAAGTAGCTCTCGTTGAAATCCGGCTTGCGGCGCTTGATCGCCTCCTTGAGCATCGATGCCCAGATCTTGCCGCTCTCGCCGCGCTCCGCGAGCAGGGCTTCGAAGGTCTCGACGGCAATGTCGATCGCCTGCCTGCGCCGGCCCTCGATCTCATCCTTGCGCCGCTTTTCTTCCTCAGGCGAACGCTTGGGCGCCGGCGCGCTGTCGCGCGCATCGCGCTTGGCGGCAGCACGCTGGCTGTCACGCACGAGGTCATCGTAGAAGATGAACTCGTCGCAATTGGCGATGAGCAGATCAGAGGTCGATTGCTTGACCCCCACGCCGATCACCTGCTTGGCGTTCTCGCGCAGCTTCGACACCAGCGGTGAGAAGTCCGAATCGCCGCTGATGATGACGAAGGTGTCGACATGCGACTTGGTGTAGCACAGGTCGAGCGCGTCGACCACGAGCCGGATGTCTGCGGAATTCTTGCCTGACTGGCGCACGTGCGGGATCTCGATGAGCTCGAAGTTGGCCTCATGCATCGCCGCCTTGAAACTCTTGTAGCGGTCCCAGTCGCAATAGGCTTTCTTGACCACGATGCTGCCCTTGAGCAGCAGGCGCTCGAGCACGCGCTTGATGTCGAACTTCTCGTAGTTGGCATCCCGCACGCCCAGCGCCACGTTCTCGAAGTCGCAGAACAGCGCCATGCTGATGCTGTCAGGGGATGAAGCCATGGGGGTCTCCGTTGCAGTCAAGATGTCGATGTTAAGGCCTGTGACCGGGCGGCGCCAGCCGGCGCAATCGCCTATCATGCTGCAGGCCCGGAACGCGCCGGGCCGACCACGAAACCTTTATTCGATGGAGATATGCAAATGCGCACAACCCGTTCCCTTGCCCTGACCCTCTCCCTGTCCGTGCTGACCGCATCGCTCGCCATAGTCTCATCTCCAGCCACGGCCGCCGAACGTGCCACGGCCACGATCATCGACCGTGACGGCAAGGCGGTCGGGGCCGCGATGCTGACCGAGGGCCCGCACGGCGTGCTCATCCACGTCGCGGCCAAGGGCCTGCCGCCGGGCCCGAAAGCCATCCACATCCACAGCGTCGGCACCTGCGAGGATCCGGACAAGGGCTTCGTCGCCTCCAAGGGGCACCTCAACCCGCACGCCAAGCCTCACGGGCTGATGAACCCCGAAGGCCCGGACGCGGGCGACCTGCCCAACCTCTTCGTTCATGCGGACGGCTCGGTCGAGGCTGAGTTCTTTACCACCCTCGCCAGCCTCACAGGCGCTGGCGAGCGCGCGCGCATCCTCGACGAGGACGGTGCTGCGCTGGTCATCCACGAGAACCGCGACGACCACCTCAGCCAGCCCATCGGCGGCGCCGGTCCGCGTCTGTTCTGCGGCGTGATCGAGGCGCAGTGAGCGGACGCTGCACCGGCACTGCGGTCGCCCGCCTTGCGCTGCTGTGCAGCGTGGGGCTGGGCGGTGGAGCGAGTGCACAGGGTGACGAGCCTGGCGTGGTCAGCTACCAGACTCAAGCCCCCATGGCCGCCACCGCCCCCCTGCACGCCAACGGAATCGGGCCGCTCGTGCTCGGCGCGCGCCTGACCACGGCCGCCCGCCGCACCCTGCCACTCGACGCCGCCGCGGCACAGATCGGTCCGGGCTGTGACGAACGCGACCAGATCAGCGTGTTGTTGAAGGTCGAGAACCACACGCTGACAGTGATGGCGATGGCCGGCACCGACGGCCGTATCGACGAAGTCCTCGCCCTGCCCACCGACGGCGCAACGCGGCTCGACAGCATCGCGGCCTGCCAGGCCCATGGCGAACGTTTCGCGCAGACACTGTCTCATCGCCTGGGCGCAGCCACGCCGCAAGCGATGGAGCGCAAGGCGGTTTCCGACGAGTTCCGCTTCCGCTTCGGAGGCGGCGCTCAGGTCGCCGCACGCTGGTTCGCAGGCGGCTTCAGCTGCGACCTGCTGCTTCAGTTCCGCAACCGCCAGTAAACACCGGGCAAGCCCTGACTGCGGGGTCGTGCCGCCTTCGGCTACGCTGCCACGAATTCCGAACGACAAGCCTCCTTCATTGCCGATGCCCAACTCGCTGCAGGCCTTCAGCTTTCGTGCCCTTGCCCTGCTCCTGCTGTGGTGGACGCTGAGCGGCGGCGAGGGGTTGCTGTTCGGGCTGGCCACCGCCTCACTGGCAGCCGCACTGAGCTTGCGCCTGACGCCACCGGCGACTCATCGCCTGCACGCGCGCCGGATTCCGCGCTTCGCCGCCTTTTTCCTGCTGCAGTCGCTGCGTGCCGGCTGGGACGTGGCACGACGAACGCTACATCCGGCGCTACCGCTCGACCCCGGCTTGCTCAACATGGCAACGAGGCTTCCCGAGGGCGCGCCCTGCTGGTGGCTGATGCTGGTCATCAGCCTGCTGCCGGGCACGCTGAGTGTGCGGCGCCATGGCAACAGCCTGGAGATCCATTGCCTGGACGCTGGGCTGGATGTCGATGCCGACCTACGGCAGGCCGAGACGCAGGTTGCCCGCCTGTTCGGCCTCACGCTCGCTCGCATCGCACCGGATCCTGAGTCGAGGGGAGAGGCAACACCCCCCGCAGCAGCAAGGCAGTGAGGGCGGCACGCATCATGGACACCCTGCTCGAAACCTTCTCCCTCCTGCTGCTGATTTCGCTGGTCCTTGGCCTGCTGCGCGTCTGGAAGGGGCCGGGTTTCGCGGATCGCATGCTCGCGGCGCAACTTCTGGGCACGACCGGCGTCGCGATGCTGGTCCTGCTCGCCGACCCGCTCGGGCTGGCGGCGCTGCGCGATGTAGCCCTGGTGTTGGCGCTGCTTGCGGTACTTGCAGTCCTCGCTTTCGTGGCCCGGGTCTGGGACCCCGATGAACAAGTGCCGGACGGTTCGGAAAACCCGAGCGACACACGCACGGAAGCAGCCCCAGCGCAGCAGCAACGCGCTGCAGGCACAGCCGGGAGGCGACGCGGATGACGGCGGTCGCACTGTTCCAGTCCCTGCTGATCGGCGCCGGGGTCGCCTTCTTCGTCGTCGGATCGATCGGTGTGCTGCGTTTTCCCGACGTCTATACCCGCATCCACGCCCTGACCAAGGCGGACAACCTCGGCCTGGGGCTGGTCGTGATCGGGCTGCTGCCCGGCGCCGGCTCGGTGGCGGCCGCGCTCAAGCTGCTGCTGATCTGGGGCCTGGCCCTGCTCGCCAGCGCCTGTGCGGGCTACCTGGTGGCGCGCGCGGCACGCCGCCGCGGCGTCGAACCCTGGCGGCGAGGACAGCCACGCCAGCGTCCCGAGCGAAGCGGAGACCCGCGGTGAGCGCGCTGCCGGCCAACGCCTTCGATCTCCTCCTTGGCCTCGGCCTGATCGCCTGTGCCGCGGGTGCGCTCCTGTCGCGCGAACTGTTCCGCGCCATCGTCATGTTCATCGTCTTCGGCCTGCTCATGGCGCTGGCCTGGGTTCGGCTGCGCGCACCCGACATCGCGCTCGCCGAGGCGGCGATCGGCGCCGGGCTCACCGGCGTGCTGCTGCTCGACACCCTCGGCTACCTGCGCCGCCGCTTCGAGCGGCCACGCCCCTCCCCACCCTCCGCACCCGCAGCACACACCTCGGACAAGGAGCAGACGAGGTCATGAAACGGTACCTGCTCATCCTGCTCGCAGCGCTCGCAAGCCTGGCGGTCTGCGCCGCACTTGCCCTCGCCGTCATCGAGCGCCCCGAAGCGCGCACAGACCTGCCACGAGTCGTCGCGCACAGCACCGAGCACGCCGGCGCGCCGCATCCGATCACGGCGGTCCTGCTCGATTTCCGCAGCTACGACACCTTGCTCGAAGTTGCCGTGCTGCTCGTCGCCGTGGTCGTCGCACTGGCGCTGCGCGAGGCCCAGCCCGACGGCCCCGACCGCATGGGCCTCGACAACCCGCTGCTGCGTGCGGTGATGAGCTGGCTGTTGCCGTTGATGGTGCTGGTCGCCGCCTACCTGCTTTGGGCGGGCAGCACGCGGCCAGGGGGCGCCTTCCAGGCGGCGGCGGTGCTGGCCGCCGCGGGTGTGCTGCTGCGCCTGGCAGGCGTGCGCCTGGGCGGTTTCGCCGGAGAACGCGGCGCCCGGCGGTTGCGCGCGCTGCTGGTGCTCGGCCCGGCGGTATTCGTGGCCGTGGGTGCCGGCACGGCACTCGGCGGGCGCGCCTTCCTCGACTACCCGGCGGATTGGGCCGGCGGCCTGATCCTGGCGATCGAGCTGGCGCTGACGCTGTCGATCGCGCTCGCGCTGCTGTCGCTGTTCCGGCTGGCGCCGCCGCAGTCGGATGTCGAGCGTCTGCCCGAGCGCAGGCGGAGGACCCGCGAATGAGCGCAACAGTGCTCGCCACCGACGCCCTATACGCTTGGGTCGGGGTGCTGCTGTGCGGGCTTGGCCTGTTCGGCTTCATCATTCATCGCCACCTGCTGCGCCGCCTGCTCGCCTTCAACGTCATGGGCAGCGGCAGCTTCCTGCTGCTGGTGGGGTTGGCACAGGACGGGCGTGGCATCGACCCGGTACCGCAAGCCCTCGTGCTGACCGGCATCGTGGTGGCGGTCGCGTCCACCGCACTCGCACTCGTCATCTTCCGCCGCTGGCATCGCGTCAGCGGCGAGAGCACGCTGCCGGAGGACGTGTGAGCCTGCTGCCTGCCCTGGTCATGCTGCCACTCTCCGCCGCGCTGGCAAGCACGCTGGCGCCGCTGCGCTGGCGCGGGCCGCTGGGGGTGGCGCTGGCCGTATTGCTTGCCGGCGTGGCTTGCGGCCTGCTGCGCACGGTGGTGGGCGACGGGCCGCAGGCGCAGGCGCTGGGTGGCTGGGCGCCGCCGCTGGGCATTGCGCTGGTGGCCGACGGCCTGGCGGCAGGCATGGTGGTGCTGACCGCGACTGTCGCCCTGCCCTGCGCGCTGCACGCTGCACTCGGCCTGCGCGGCGAGGCGGTGGAGGACGGCTTCTGGCCGCTGTTCTGGTTCATGTGGGCGGCACTCAACGGCATCTGGCTGTCGGCGGACCTGTTCAACCTCTATGTCGGCCTCGAGTTGCTCGGCCTGGCGGCGGTGGGCCTGGTGGCGCTCAAGGGCTCGGCCGGCGCGCTGGCTGCGGCGATGCGCTACCTGCTGGCAGCGCTGCTCGGTTCGCTCGCCTACCTGATCGGCGTCGCCCTGCTCTACGCCGCCTGGGGCAGCCTCGCGCTGGCGGACCTTGCAGGCTTCATGGCCGAGGCTGGCGTAGCACAGTCCGGCAGTCTCACCACGCTGGTCGCACTCGGCCTGATGAGCGCCGGGCTGCTGCTCAAGACCGCCCTGTTCCCGCTCCACGGCTGGCTGCCGCCCGCACACGGCGGGGCACTGCCGCCGGTCAGCGCGCTGCTCTCGGCGCTGGTCATCAAGGCCTCGCTGTACATCCTGATGCGGCTGTGGATCATGGCAGGCCCGGCGCTGACCCCGCTCGCGCTCGGTTGGCTACTCGGCGCACTGGGCGCCGCAGCGGTGTTCTGGGGCGGCTGGATGGCGCTGCGCCAGGCACGCCTCAAGCACCTGGTGGCCTACTCCACGGTGGCGCAGATCGGCTACCTGTTCCTGTTCTTCCCGCTCTTCGGCGTGGCGAACATGGACGCCGCGCGCCTGGCATGGGACGGCACGCTGCTGATGCTGGCCGCGCATGCGCTGGCCAAGGCCGGCATGTTCCTCGCTGCCGGCAACCTGGTGCTGGCGGTGGGCAGTCCGCACATCGCCGACCTTACCGGCATCAGCCGCTTCCGACCGCTGTCTCTGATGAGCTTCGGTCTGGCAGGGGTGAGCCTGATGGGCCTGCCGCCGAGCGCCGGCTTCACCGCCAAGTGGCTGCTGCTGCAAAGCGCGCTGGCGAGCGGGCAGTGGGTGTGGATCATGGTGCTGGTGGGGGGCGGACTGCTGAGCGCGGCCTACGTGTTCCGGGTGTTCCGCCACGCCTTCGTCGAGGGTCCGGCGCGCGACCGCTTCGCCTCGCCGCCGCTCGCGCTCGAGCTGTCGGCGCTGGCGCTGGGCAGCGCCAGCATCGCGCTCGGCCTGGTGGCACAGGCGCCGCTGGAATGGCTGCGCATCGGCAGCCCACTCGCTACGGGCGTGCCATGAGCGGCGCGAGCTCACTCCTCCACGCCTTGCTGCCGCTGGCAGTGATCGCCACCTCGCTGCTGGCCGCGGTAGGCATCTTCGTGCTCGCCGAGCACCGTCACCGCCTGCGCAGCAGCCTCAACCTGGCAGCGGCGCTGGCCAAGCTGGCGCTGGTGGTGTGGATGGGGCTGGGCGTGCTCGAAGGCGAACGCTACGCGTTGCGCTACACCCTGGTCGACGGGGTCGCCTTCGTGCTGCGCGCCGACGCCCTCGGCATCATGTTCGCCGGCCTGTCCTCGGTGTTGTGGCTGTTCACCACGATCTACGCCATCGGCTACCTTGAGAACGCGCCCAACCGCAGCCGCTTCTTCGGTTTCTTCAGCCTGTGCGTGGCGAGCACGGTCGGTATCGCGCTCGCCGGCAACCTGTTCACCTTCTTCCTGTTCTATGAACTGCTGACGCTGTCGACCTACCCGCTGGTCGTGCACCGCGGCAGCGCAAAGGCGCTTGCCGCCGGACGCACCTATCTCGTCTACACGCTCGGCGGCGGCGCGGTGCTGCTGCTCGGTATCGCCCTGTTGCATGCGCTGGCGGGCGACGTGGCCTTCGGCGCCGGGGCGGGCCTGGCGGCGCTCGAGGCCGTATCAAATCCGCAGCTGGTGCTGATCTTTGCGCTGCTCGTCGGTGGCCTGGGCGTGAAGGCCGCAATCTTCCCGCTCCACGGCTGGCTGCCGACGGCGATGGTGGCGCCGGCACCGGTGAGCGCGCTGCTGCATGCGGTGGCGGTGGTCAAGGCCGGGGCCTTCGGCATCGTGCGCGTGGTGTATGACGTGTTCGGCATCGAGCTGGCCTGGCAGCTCGGCGTGCTCGGGCCACTGGCAGCGCTGGCCAGCTTCACCATCCTGTACGGCTCGCTGCGCGCGCTGGCGCAGACCGACCTGAAGCGCCGGCTGGCGTTCTCAACCGTCAGTCAGGTGTCCTACATCGTGCTCGGCATCTCGCTGTTCGGGCCGCTCGGCACTGCCGGCGGGCTGGTGCACCTGCTGCATCAGGGGCTGATGAAGATCACCCTGTTCTTTTGCGCCGGCAACTACGCCGAGACCCTGGGCGTACACCGCGTGGACGAGCTCGACGGCGCCGGGCGCTGCATGCCGGCGACCAGCATCGCCTTCACCATCGGCGCCTTCGGCATGATCGGCGTCCCGCCGCTGGCGGGCTTCGTCACCAAGTGGTACCTCGGCCTCGGCGCACTCGAAGCCGGCATGGGCTGGGTCATCGGCGTGCTGGTGGCAAGCAGCCTGCTCAACGCCGCCTACTTCCTGCCCATCCTGCACCGCATCTGGTTCCGCCCGCAGCGCGGGCCGTGGCCGGACGAGCGCTTCCGGCAATGCCACGACACCCACCCGCTGCTGCTGATACCTACGCTGGCGACCGCCGCCTTCAGCGTGGTCGCAGGCCTGTTCGCCAGCCTGCCCTACTCCCCGCTGTACTGGGCGACCGTCGTGGTCGGGCGGGAGTACCTGCCGTGATCGCCGCGGCGAGGTCGTCGCCCCCGCCGTGGCAGCTGGCGAGGTCCGCCACGCGGTCTGTGATGATGGCATCCGCTAACGTCGAGGAGGCCCGCTGATGGAGCGCGCAATCGACGCTTTCGGCCTGGTGCTGGTCCCGACCCTGCCACTGCTGATGGTGCTGGCCTGGTGCGTGCCCGGCTGGCGCTGCCGCATCGAATGCTGGACGCCATGGGCAGCACTGCCCGCGTTGTTGCTGGGGCTTGGCGGCGCGCAGGGGGTGAGCGTGCAGTTCGATGCGGTGCTGTACGGCACCGTGCTGGCGCTGGACGGAACACGGCGGGTGTTTCTCGCCTTCACCGCCCTGCTGTGGCTGGGCGCGGGCCTCTACAGCCGTGGCACGCTGGCGGGCGATGCGCGGGCGAGCGGCTTCCGGCTGCTGTGGCTGGCAACGATGGCGGGCAACTTCGGCCTCATCCTCGCCCACGACCTGGCGAGCTTCTACGCCAGCTTCGCATTGATGAGCTTTGCCGCCTACGGCCTGGTGATCCACGACCGCAGTGGCGCGGCGCTGCACGCCGGGCGGGTGTATCTGGCAATGGCGGTCGCCGGTGAAGGCCTGATCATCGCCGGCCTGTTGCTCGCGGCCAGCGCCAGCGCGGCGCCGCAGGCACCGCTCTTGAGCGACCTGGCGGACGCAATCGCGGCCTCGCCGCGGCGCGACCTCACGATCGCCTGCCTGGTCGCCGGTTTTGGCGTCAAGGCCGGGCTACCGCTGTTGCATATGTGGCTGCCGCTGGCTCACCCGGTGGCGCCGGTACCGGCGAGCGCAGTGCTGTCGGGGGCGATGATCAAGGCTGGGCTGCTGGGCTGGCTCGTCACCTTGCCGCTGGGGGTGGTCGCGCTGCCGGGCTGGGGCCTGGGCCTGATCACGCTCGGCTTCGCTGCCGCCTTCGGCGCCGCGGCCATCGGCATCCACCAACGCACACCGAAGACGGTGCTCGCCTACTCCAGCGTCAGCCAGATGGGCCTGATCACCGTCGGCGTGGGCGCCGGCCTGCACCAGCCAGCGCTGTGGCCCGCGCTGGCGCCCGCGATCGCGCTCTACGCCCTGCATCACGGCCTGGCCAAGGGTGCGCTGTTTCTCGGCGTGGGCATCGCGCCCGCGCTGGCCCAGGCGGGCAGCATACGCCGGCGGGCGTTGTGGCTGGCGCTGGCGCTGCCCGGGCTGGCGCTGGCCGGGCCGATGGTGAGCGGCGCGGCCGCCAAGATCAGCCTGAAGACCGCGCTCGCGGGCGGCATCGTCACCCCGGCGTGGTGGCAGCACCTGCCGCTGGTACTGAGCCTGGCGGCGGCCGGCACCACAGCGCTGGTCGCGCGCTACCTCTGGCTGCTGGCGCAACAAGCCGACGACGGCCACCATGCGCCCCCGACCACCGCCCAATGGCTGGGCTGGGCGCTGGTGCTCGGCGCGAGTGTGGCCGGCCTCATCCTGCTGCCCTGGGTGCCGGTGCCCGCAGGTTTGCCGCCCGACCCCGCCTACCTGCCCGAGCTGCTGTGGCCAGTGCTCGCCGGCAGCGCACTCGCCGTGTTCGCCGCCCGCCGCCTGCGCGCCTGGCCGCTGCCGGCCGGCGACGTGCTGACGCCGCTGCTTGGCCTGCTGCAGGGACTGCGCAGGGTGGCAGAGGCGTGCGTACGCCAACTCACTGAGTTGGCCGGTCGCATCGCCACCGGCCATGGTTGGCACGCTCCGGGCGCGGCAGACACGCGAGACGAGGCGATCGCACCGCCGCCTGCAAGTGCCCTGGAGCAGGCGCTGCGCCGGCATGCCGCCCTGCTCTTTGCACTGCTGACAGCGCTGGGCCTGGGGCTGGCACTGGGTGCGTGGCTTGCGGGGCAGCTAGCGCGGTAGGCGCAGGTTCCGGCCAACAGCAGGCATCGCGCCGGGCACAGGAAAAGCTCGCGGCTGGCGCCGCTCCTACGGGGGAGACGCGCCACGGTCTGCTGTAGGAGATGTAATGGACGCCTCCCTCCCGCCTCAGGCACTGGCAGGTGGCGCCCTTCAATGAGGGGAGCCCTCCAGTTACCTGACGGCATCGATGTGCCAAAGTGGCGGTGTCGAAACGACCACAAACGGTAAGGAGGGC
>WPCG01013859.1_pt1 | contig 131075 bp, 116 predicted proteins | sample 5403311 | NCBI WGS metagenome assembly WPCG01 (sample SAMN12869467, study PRJNA574797) | sludge metagenome | isolation source: wastewater treatment of Control | place: China:Beijing | collected 2019-05-17 | reverse complement strand
CCGCGCGTGCCCACGTCGCCCAGGCCGAGGCCGGCATCGCCGCCGCCGAGGCGGTGGTCGCCCGCCTGCGCACCGAGATCGACGACGCCACCCTGCGCGCACCCCGCGACGGCCGCGTGCAGTACCGCGTGGTGCAGCCGGGCGAGGTGGTGGGCGGCGGCGGCAAGGTGGTGAGCCTGATCGACATCACCGACGTGTACATGAGCTTCTTCCTGCCCGAGATGGCGGCCGGGCGGGTGGCGATGGGCACCGAGGTGCGCATCGTCCTCGACGCGGCCCCCCACCTCGTGATCCCGGCCCAGGTGTCCTACGTCGCCAGCGTCGCACAGTTCACCCCGAAGACGGTGGAGACCCAGAGCGAACGCCAGAAGATGGTGTTCCGCGTCAAGGCGAGAGTCGACCCCGCGCTGCTGCGCCAATACCCTGAACAGGTCAAGACCGGACTGCCGGGGATGGCGCACGTCCGCCTCGACGACGCCCGCGCCTGGCCCGACGCGCTGCAGGTGAGGCTGCCGTGACCGCGACCGGCAGCGCCGCGCCGGTCGTCCGCCTGCGCGGCGTCGAACATCGTTACGGCGACACCCTCGCTGCCGATGGCGTCGACCTGGACGTCCCGGCCGGTTGCATGGTCGGCTTCATCGGCCCGGACGGCGTGGGCAAGTCCACCTGGCTCGGCCTGATCGCCGGCGCCCGCAAGATCCAGGCGGGCCGGGTGGAGGTGCTGGGCGGCGACATGGCACAAGCGCACCACCGCGCCGCCGTCTGCCCGCGCATCGCCTACATGCCGCAGGGCCTGGGCAAGAACCTCTACCCCACCCTGTCGGTGTTCGAGAACATCGACTTCTTCGGTCGCCTGTTCGGGCAGTCGCGTGCCGAGCGCGCAGGCCGCATCAAGGCCCTGCTCGCCGCCACCGGCATGGCCGACTTCGCCGAGCGGCCCGCCAACAAGCTGTCGGGCGGCATGAAGCAGAAGCTCGGCCTGTGCTGCGCGCTCATCCATGATCCCGACCTGCTCATCCTCGACGAGCCGACGACCGGCGTCGATCCCCTCTCGCGCCGACAGTTCTGGGAACTGATCGACGAGATCCGCCAGCAGCGGCCACACATGAGCGTACTGGTGGCCACCGCCTACATGGAAGAGGCCGAGCGCTACGACTGGCTGGTGGCGGTCGACGCGGGGCGCGTGCTGGCGACCGGTACGCCGCACGCGCTGCGCACGCGCACCGCCACCGACAGCCTGGAGGCTGCCTTTCTCGCCCTGCTGCCGGCCGAGCGCCGCAGCGGGCACAGCACGCTGGTCATACCACCGCTGCAGGCCGGCGAGGTGGTCATCGCCGCGCGCGGCCTGCAGATGCGCTTTGGCGACTTCGTCGCCGTCGACGACGTCAATCTGGAGGTACGCCGCGGCGAGATCTTCGGCTTCCTGGGTTCGAACGGCTGCGGCAAATCGACCACCATGAAGATGCTCACCGGCCTGTTGCCGCCCACCCGGGGCGAGGCGCGCCTGCTCGGCGAGGTCCTCGACGCACGCAACATCGACACCCGGCGCCGCGTCGGCTACATGTCCCAGGCCTTCTCGCTGTATGGCGAACTGTCGGTACGACGCAACCTGGCCCTGCACGCCCGCCTGTTCGACCTGCCGCCGGCCGAGGGCGAGGCCCGCATCGCAGAACTGGCAGAGCGCTTCGAGCTCGGCCCGGTCATGGACATGCTGCCCGACGCCCTGCCGCTCGGTATCCGCCAGCGCCTGCAGTTGGCCGTCGCCGTGCTCCACCGCCCCGACGTGCTGATCCTCGACGAGCCTACCTCGGGCGTCGACCCGGTGGCGCGCGACCGCTTCTGGGCGCTGATCATCGACCTCTCGCGCAAGGACGGCGTGACGGTCTTCATCACCACCCACTTCATGAACGAGGCCCAGCGCTGCGACCGCATCTCGCTGATGCACGCCGGGCGCATCCTGGCGAGCGACGCCCCCGCCGCGCTGGTGGCGCAACGCGGCGCCGACAACCTCGAAGATGCCTTCGTCGCCTACCTGGCCGAAGCCAGCGGCGTGCAGCTGCGCGCCCCGGCTGCGGCCGGCCATGCACACGACGTACCTCAAGCCGACGTACCCGAGGCCGACGCCCCTGCAGCGGCGCCAATGCCCCAGGCTGCGCGCTTCAGCCTCGCGCGCCTGCTCAGCTTCAGCGCACGCGAGGCGACCGAGCTGCAGCGCGACCCCTTCCGCCTGACACTGGCCCTGCTCGGCACCGTGCTGCTCATGCTGGTGATGGGCTTCGGCATCAGCATGGACGTGGAGCGGCTCAACTACGCCGTGCTCGACCACGACCGCAGCGTAGCGAGCGAGCGCTATACCCTCAACATAGCCGGCTCGCGCTACTTCAGCGAACAGGCGCCGCTGCAAAGCCACGCCGACATCGACCGCCGCATGCGCGCAGGCGAGCTTGCCATGGCGCTGGAGATCCCGCCCGGTTTCGGCCGCGACCTCGATCGCGGCCAGGCGCCGCAGATCGGATTGTGGCTGGACGGCTCGATGCCGATGCGGGCCGAGGTTGCGCGCGCCTACGTCGTCGGCCTGCACACCCAGACCCTGAGCGAAGCGGTAAGCGCCGCCACCGGTACGCCGCCCACCCCGCTTGCCGACATCGCGGTGCGCTACCGCTACAACCCGGACATGCTGAGCGTGATCGCCATCGTGCCGGCGGTCATCCCGCTGCTGCTGGTGTTCATCCCCTCCATGCTGACCGCGCTGGGCGTCGTGCGCGAGAAGGAGCTCGGCTCCATCCTCAACGTCTACACCACCCCGGTGACCAAGCTCGAGTTCCTGCTCGGCAAGCAGCTGCCCTATATCGCGCTGTCCATGTTCAACTTCGCGCTGCTGTTCGCGATCGCGGTGACCGTATTCGACGTGCCGTTCAAGGGCAGCCTGGCGACGATCGTGCTCGGCGCGCTGCTCTATGTCACCGCGACGACCGGCCTCGGCCTGCTCATGTCCACCCTCACCGACAGCCAGGTGGCCGCCATGGCCGGAACCTCGATCGGCACCCTGCTGCCGGCGATCCAGTTCTCCGGCATGCTCGACCCCGTGTCCTCGCTCGAAGGCGGCGGCGCCTTCATCGGCGCCATCTATCCCACCAGCCACTTCCTCAACATCAGCCGCGGCACCTTCGCCAAGGCGCTCGAATTCGGCGACCTGTGGGCGGCTTTCCTGCCCTTGCTGATCGCCGTTCCGGTGCTCACGCTCGCCGCGGTGCTGCTGTTGCGCAAGCAGGCACGCTAGGGGGACCGCCGATGAACGACCACAACACGCATGCCGCTGCGCCCGCCCCCGCCCGCAGGCGCGGGCGCAGCCTGGTCCACAACACCTGGCACCTCGGCATCAAGGAGTTCCACAGCCTGCTCGGCGACTGGACGATGCTGTTCCTCATCGTCTTCATGTTCTCGGTCTCGGTGTACGCCGATGCGCGCGCCAAGCCGGAGAGCCTGCACCGCGCCGCAATCGCCGTTGTCGACGAGGACCGCTCGCAGCTGTCGACACGCATCGTCGCCGCGCTGCAGCCGCCGCAGTTCATCGCGCCGGATCTGATCGAGCTGGGCGAGATGGACAAGGGCATGGACGCCGGCCGCCACACCTTCGTGCTCGACATCCCGCCCAACTTCCAGCGCGACGTCCTCGCAGGACTTGCGCCAGCCCTCCAGCTCAATGTGGACGCCACCCGCCAGAGCCAGGCACAGACCGGCACCGGCTATATCCAGAGCATCGTCAACGACGAGATCCGTGCCTTCGTGCTGCGCTACCGCACGGCCGCTCCGCAGCCGGTCGAGCTCGTGCCGCGCGCACTGTTCAATCCCAACCTCAGCCAGAGCTGGTTCGCCGCGGTCACCTCGATCATCAACAACATCACCCTGCTCGGCATCCTCCTCACCGGCGCCGCCCTGATCCGCGAGCGCGAACACGGCACCATCGAACACCTGTTGGTGATGCCGGTCACGCCACTCGAGATCATGCTCTCCAAGGTCTGGGCGATGGGCGCGGTGGTGCTGCTCGCGTCCGCGCTGTCGTTGCAGATCGTCGTCAAGGGCATGCTCGGGGTGGCCGTGCCCGGGTCGGCGCTGCTGTTCGCCTTCGGCACCCTGCTCTATCTGTTCGCAGCGACCTCCATCGGCATCTTCATGGGTACGCTGGCACGCAACATGCCCCAGTTCGGGCTGATGGCGATCCTGGTGCTGCTGCCGCTGCAGATCCTGTCGGGCGCGCTCACGCCGCGCGAAAGCATGCCCGAACTCGTCAGCACGCTGATGGCCTTCACCCCCACGACCCACTACGTCAGCCTCGCCCAGGGTGTGCTCTTCCGCGGCGCCGGGCTCGACGTGGTGTGGCCGCAGTTCCTGATGGTCGCGCTCATCGGCGGCTTCTTCTTCACCCTCGCCCACACCCGCCTGCGCCACACCATCGGCAAGATGCAAGGCTGACCCCCGCCCTCCCGTAGGAGCGGCGCGAGCCGCGAGGGGTCGAAGGCGATGGCGCCGGGATGAGCCGATGAAAAGCTCGCGGCTGGCGCCGCGCCTACGCAGCCCCCGCACCGCCGCCCTCCCGTGGGAGCGGCGCCAGCCGCGAGGGGTTGAAGGCGATGAGCATTTTGTGGACGATGAAAAGCTCGCGGCTGGCGCCGCGCCTACCCGGAACCCCGCACTGCAGCCCCCGATGTGCGATTCGCTGGTATTTTGTCGGCTTCGCGCCCACCGGCGCCCGCTCGCTGACCGCACCTTCATGCCCCGCCTGCCCCTCGACGCCTCCAACCTGCCCCTGCTGCTGCTCTATGGGCTGATGCTGCCGGTCACGGCCATGGTGCCGGTGCTGCCCGACTTCACCGCTCAACGTTTTCCCGGCCTGGGACAGTTTGCCAGCCACCTGTTCATGTCGATCAACATGATCGGCGCCCTGATCGGCGCGCCGATCGCAGGTCTGCTGTCGGACCGCCTCGGCCGTCGCAAGGCGCTCGCGGTGTTGGCGCTGCTGCTCAATGGCGCCACCCTGCTCGGCATCGCCTGGGCCTACGCACGTGCGGAGAGCTACGGGCTGCTGCTCGGTCTGCGCTTCGTGGAGGGCTTCGCGCACATGTCGGCGCTGTCGCTGCTGATGGCCTTGGGCGCCGACAGCGCCGGCAAGGCGGGGCTGGGGGCGCGCATGGGCGCGGTCGGGGCCTCGATCAGCCTCGGTGTGGCCAGCGGCGCGCCGCTGGGCGGCTTCGTCGGCGGCATCAACCCACTGTGGGTGCCGATCGGCGGCGGCGTATTGTCGATCCTGCTCGCCGTCGCCGGCTTCATGTACCTGCGCGACGCGGACGCGACGCGGCAGCGCCCGCGCCTGGCCATGGCCGAGATCGTGCATACCCTGCGCAGCCGGCAACAGTTGCTGGTGCCGCTGGCGTTCTCGTTTGCCGACCGCCTGACGGTGGGCTTCATCGTGTCTACGCTGTCGCTCTATCTCGGCCTGGTCATCGGTTTCGATGCACGCCAGATCGGCCTGGCGATGGCGGCCTTCCTGGTGCCGTTCTCGCTGCTCACCTATCCGGCCGGGCACCTGTCGCGGCATTGGAACCCGCTGGCGATGATGGTGAGCGGCAGCGTGCTGTATGGCATCTTCCTGGCCGTGCTCGGCTTCCTGCCAGGGGAGTCGATCATGGCCGCGATGGCCGTCGGCGGTGTGATCGCGGCGCTGATGTACGCGCCCTCGCTCGTGCTCGCAGCGCAGTATGGCGGCGAGGACTGCCGCGCGAGCGCGCTCGCCGCCTTCAACATGGCGGGCTCTCTCGGCTTCGCCGCCGGCCCGCTGCTGAGCAGCGCCCTGCTGGCCGTGTTCGGGTTGGTCCTGGCTGCGCCCTACCCTGCCGTTTTCGTCTGCATCGGCGCCATCGAAGTCGTGCTCGCCGTGGTCGTGCTGGTCATGGTGCGCCGCGGCCGGCTGGCTGCCGACAGAGGCCAGACAAGCATCGAAGGGCGCACCCAATGAGCAGGGCTGGTGCCCATTACAGGCTGTCGCGGCTGTATCGCCCGCGCGACGGCCGCTTCTGGCTGATGATCGTCCTCAACCTGCTGTCGGCCGTGCTGGCCTGGGTCCTGCGAACCTATCCGCTGGTGCCGCTGGCGATGGCAGTGATCGCCCTGTTCGCGCTCGGCAACGCCCTGCTCGGCATGCGCCTGATGATCGATCTGATGCGCGCGCCCCCGGGCGAATCACCATGCACGGACGAGCTCGACAAGGACGCGCGCAACTGAGGCACGCGGCTCAGATGTCGGGCGTGAGGTAGATCCGCTCGGGCTGTGCGATCAGCTTCGGCGCAGGCCGGGCCGCCGGCCTGGACTCTGGCAGCGGGCGGGCCTCAAGCAGTACCGGCGCCTGCTCGCCGTCGCCGCGGGTGACGCCCCAATTCACGACCTCGAGGCGGCCGTCGTAGTGCTCGACCACCGCGCTGCAGGTGTCGACCCAGTCGCCACAGTTGAGGTAGCGGATCTTGCCGATGCGGCGGTCGGCGGGCCAGTGGATGTGGCCGCACACCACACCGTCCACACCGCGTTGTTGCGCCGCATGGGCGACGGCATCCTCGAAGTCGAAGATGAAGCTCACCGCCTTCTTCACCTTCTGCTTGGCGTAGCCGGCAAGCGACCAGTAGCCCGGCCGGCGCAGCAGGCGCCGCGCCTTCGACAACAGCAGGTTGAGCCGGACCAGCGTGTTGTAGCCGACGTCGCCCAGTACCGCGACCCAGCGATGGTGGCGCGTCACCTGGTCGTACTCGTCGCCATGCACGAGCCAGTAGCGGCGTCCGTCCAGGGTCTCGTGGATCCACTCGGTTTCGACGCGGATGTCGCCGAAGGCGACGCCGGCGTATTCCCGCAGGGCTTCATCGTGGTTGCCCGGGATGAAGAAGACCTTGCAGCCGTGGCGCGCCCGGCGCAGCACCTTCTGCACCACGGTGTTGTGTGCCGGCGCCCATTGCACGCTGCGGTTCATCGCCCAGAAATCGACGATGTCGCCGATCAGGTAGAGATATTCGGACTCATGCTCCTTAAGGAAGGCAAGCAGGCTGTCGGCCTGGCAGGCCCGCGTGCCGAGGTGGACGTCCGATATGAAGATGGTGCGTACGCGCTTCATCAGCCTTGTACCTCCCGTGCTCGCAGATCCGTTGCAGGCACTTTGGCCCGCCTGTGCCCTTCCCACGCCCGCAGCAGCGCCGCGGAAAAGTGGTCGTTGACCGCCTCCCAGTCGATACCGATCGCGGTCTGGCGGGCCTGCACGCCCAGCTCGGCGCGCAGGGTGTCGGCCAGCGCGAGTTGCAGCGCGCGCTCGACGAAGCCCTGCTCGTCGCCGCAGCGCACCACGGCGCCGTTGCCCAGGTCGGCAATGACTTCGGCGGCTGCCGCATAGTCGTAGGCCAGCACGCACAGGCCGCTGGCCATGGCCTCGAGGGTGACGTTGCCGAAGGTCTCGGTCAGGCTGGGGAACAGGAACAGGTCGCCGGAGGCGTAATGGGCGGCGAGATCCTCGCCGTGGCGCATGCCCGCCTGCACCACGTCGGGGTGCTCGCGTGCGATGCCCGCCCGCATCGGGCCGTCGCCGACCAGCACCATGCGGGCGTCCGGCCGCTGCTGGCGGATCGCAGCGAACGCGCGCAAGGCGAGGCCGAGGTTCTTCTCCGCGGCGATCCGGCCGACGCAGACCACCGCCAGTGCATCGGGCCCCACGCCCCACTGCCGGCGCAAGTCCGCGCTGCGGCGCGCGGGTGAGTACAGGCGCGTATCGACCCCGCGCGAGATCACCTCCACACGCTCATAGCCCTGGTCGCCCAGGTTGCGCGCCAGCGCAGCGGTAGGTACGTAGGTGGCGGCGGTGCGGTTATGGAAGCGGCGCAGGTAGGCGGCCACCGGCTGGCGCAGCCAGCCCACGCCGTAATGCGTGCTGTAGTGGTCGAAGTTGGTGTGGAAGTCCGAGGTCACCGGCAGACGCAGCTTGTTGGCGGCGGTAACGGCGGTCCACCCCAGCGGCCCTTCGGTTGCCACGTGCACCAGGTCGGGGCGCTGGCGCGACCACTCGCGCACCAGGCGCGAGCGCGCCGGCAGGCCGAGCTTGAGGCCGTCGTAGCGCGGCAGGCGCAGGCCACGCGACAGCACCTCCTGCAGCCCGCCAGTCGACATCGCCGTATCGGCCGGCGTCTGCCGCGGGCGCACCAGCTGCACGCTGTGGCCGCGGGCGATGAGCCCGTCGACCATGCGTTTCAGGGTCATCGCCACGCCGTTCACCTCGGGCGGCCAGGTCTCGGTGACGAGGGCCACGCGCAGCCGGGGCGACTGGCAGAGCTCTTCGGTCGTGAAGTCGAGCGTTCTCATGGCACCGCAGCATAGGCGGCGCACAAGTCAGCACGGTTAAGCGTGCATTGCCGGATGATGACGACGGATCAATGCGTGCCTGCACGCGCTGCGGCATCGAGCGCGGCGGCGACAGTGCGGTCGTGACCGTAGATGTCGTTGCGCAGCTGCAGTGTGCCGTCCGCGTTGAGACCTGCCGTGGTGTAGTGCAGCAATACGGTCACATCACGGCCGACGCGCTGGGTCTGCGTGCGACCGCTGTCGAGCGCCTGCTGCAAGGCCTCCGCACTCCAGCGCTGCGGGTTGTCTAGCAGCAGCAATGCGAGCGCTTCGGGCTGCTCGACACGCACGCAGCCGGAACTGAGCGCCCGCTCCGAGCGCCCGAAGAGCGAACGCGCGTTGGTGTCGTGCAGATAGATCGAGTACGGATTCGACAGCGAGAACTTGATGCGGCCGAGCGAGCCATCGGCCCCTGACGCCTGAACGACGCGATAGGGGAATCCGCCGCTGCGTGCGCCGGACCAGTCGATTTCGGCCGGGTCCACAGCCTCGCCATCCCGATCGAAGATGCTCAAGCGATGCTTGTCGAGGTAGTCCGTGCCGCGCGCGACGGCTGGAATCACGTCCTCGCGCAGGATGGTCGGCGGCACCACCCACTTGGGGTTGAAGACCAGGTTCACCACCTTGTCGCGCAGCGACGGCGTCCTGCGTGTCGGTTTGCCGACGATCACGCGCGCTGACCAAAGGGTTTCGCCGCCCAGGCGGAGCTCGGCGCGATAACCGGTGATATCGACCAGCAGGCGGTCGCCCTGGAGGTCGGACGCCACCCAGCGCAGGCGCTCGAGGTTGGCGCGAACCTGCTCGACCCGCTGCGCCGGGGTGGTGTTGAGCGCGGCAAGCGTCTGCCGGCCGACGGCCGCATCGTCGTCCATGCCATGACGGCGCTGGAAACCCTTGACCGCCTCGGCCAGCGCCTCGTCGTAGTACGCGGGGTCGGGCGTTGCGCCGAGGTCTGCGCCGGCGCGTTCGAGGTGGACGCGTTCGGGGCCGCCCTCGGCCTGCAGCCGCGCCCGCAGCGCAGCCACCCGTGGGTTGCGCTCGCCGGGTCGCAGGGTCACGCCCGCCGGGACACGCGGCCAGTCATCGCCGATGCGCGCCTGGTAATGCACGAGCGCCTGCTGCAACGCCCGGTAGAGCGCAGGCTCGGGTGCCTGCAGCGCAATCGCGGCGCCAAGGTCTTCGGCGCGCAACACGGCAGCAAGCTCGGTGGCGCGCTGGTGAGGACCGGGCATCGGGGTGAAGTTCCAGTCGCGGTAGAGCTGCCGCGGGTCCAGCACGCCATAGCGGATCTGGCGCAGCAAGCGGGCCAGCGTGTCGCTGAGCAGCAGTTCGCGTTCGGCCTGCTGTGCGGCCGACAGCACAGCCGGTTCGGCGTCCCCCGCATGGCGCAGCGCCTGCAGGGGGAAGCTGCCCGGCGCCAGGCCATGCGCAGCCGCGCCTTCCACCGCCGCAATCAGCGCACGTGTGCGCACGCTGTCGTTCCAGACCGGGCGGTAGGCGCGCCCCAGATAGAACAGTGCAACCGTCTCGTCCGTCGTCGCCGGTCGCAGGCTGAGCAGACGCTCGAGTTCGGCGCCGACCGCCGCGCCGGCATCGGCCGGCTGCGCCACACCGCCCCGCCCCGTATCCGGGGAATCCATTGCCGCGCCCAGCGGCACGCCCCAGGTCAAGCCGAGAAGCAGCGTACAGGTTACAAAACTTTTGCCCAAACGCAGCCCGACATCGTTTAGGATGCCGCCTTCAAGTGCTTGTTTGGACTGGTTATTGTTCATGTCGAAGATTTCCCGCGATCACGCCGCGCCGCGCCGCCGCCTGTTCCTCAAAGGCCTCGCCGCCCTGCCGCTGGGCCTTTCAGTCAATGCCGCACATGCCGCCCGGCACGACCGCCAGCTCGGCTTTCGGCATACCCATACCGACGAGCGGCTCAGCCTGGTCTACCGGAACGCAAACGGTTACATCGAGCCTGCCCTGCAACGCATCAACTGGCTGTTGCGTGACCACCGTTCGGGCGAGTCTACCCGGATGGATCCCAAGCTCTATGACATCCTTCACGCCCTGAGCATAGCCTGCGGCGGCGACACCTTCGAGATCATCTCGGGATACCGCTCGCCGGCAACCAACAACGCCCTGCGCAAGACCGGCGGTGGCGGCGTGGCCAAACGCAGCCTGCACATGGATGGCAAGGCGATCGACATCCGCCTCGTCGGTGTCGATACCGCCCGCTTGCGCGACGCCGCACTCGCCCTGGGCGTGGGTGGCGTCGGCTACTATCCCGGCTCCGACTTCGTGCACATCGACACCGGCCCGGTGCGCAGCTGGGGCCCGCGCAAGGCCTGAGCCCCGTATCAGCCCAGCAGCACCAGCCCCCACACGACGGCGGCGTTGATGAGTGCGATCAGCACCGCAGCGCTGCCGATATCCTTCGCCCGCTTGGCGAGCTGGTGACGTTCGAGCGACACCCGGTCGACAGTCGCCTCGATCGCTGAGTTCAGCAGTTCCACGATCAGCACCAGCAACACACTGCCGATCATCAGCGCGCGCTCGAGCGCCGATTCGCCCAGCCATAGGGCCAGCGGCAGCGCCACCAGCGTCAGCAAGACCTCCTGGCGAAAGGCGTCCTCGTGGCGATAGGCGGCACGCAACCCGTCCAGCGAATAGTGAAAGGCGTTCCAGATCCGACGCAGGCCGGTCTTGCCTTTGAAAGGGCTCTCCATCGCAGTGTCTTCATCCTGGCTGAATAAGGGTCGCGATGATGACACGAAACACGTTACCAGCCGTGTTGTGTGCAGGGCTGGACGAGCGTACGGTTCTGAATTAGCGTTGCGCACCCGCGCACCGGATCGACTGGATTCATCGCCGGGCCTTCATCAACCGGCAGCGGTCAAATCATGAGCAGCAGCATCGGTCGCTTCGAGATCAGGCGCGAACTTGGGCGCGGTGCGCAGAGCATCGTCTATCTCGCCTGGGACCCTCAGCTTGAACGCGAGGTCGCGGTCAAGACCCTTCATTTCGCGGCCGCCGAGCGCAAGCAGAACGCCGCGCTGCTGGCCGAAGCGCGCTCGGTGAGCCGGCTGCGCCACCCGGGCATCGTGCCTGTGTTCGAGGCGGGCGAGGAGGACGGCGACCTCTACCTGGTGTTCGAGTACGTCCCCGGCGAGAGCCTTGCCGCGCTGATGCGCCGCCGCGGCGCGATACCGGCCGCCGAGGCCGTGCCGATGATGGTCGACGTCCTCACTGCGCTGGCCGAGGCACACGCACAGGGCGTCATTCACCGCGACCTCAAGCCGAGCAACGTGCTGATCGACGCCGCGGGCAGATCGCGCGTGATGGACTTCGGCATTGCCCGACATGTCGATGACCCGAAGGCACGCCAGGGGCTATCGGGCACACCGGGTTTCATCGCGCCCGAGTACATCGAGCGCCGCGAACTGAGCCCGCGCAACGACGTATACGCCGCGGGCGTACTGCTGTTGTGGATGCTGGCCGGCCGCCCGGTTCATCGCGAGACCGACCCGGCCAAGCTGCTCGAACTCGCCCGCAGCACTGCCGTCACCGTACCGGCCGACGGCGCACCGATCGACGAACAGCTGGCCGCCATCGCCTTGCGCGCGGCAGCGCTCGACCCGCAGGCACGCTACGCCGATGCCAACGCGTTCCGCCTTGCACTGCAGGCGTGGCTGCAGCCCCCCGCCACCACCGCCGACCCGGTGGCCGAAGACGGGCAACCCGCTGCGCTCGACTTTCTGCTCCGACGCATGAAGCACCGCGGCGACTTCCCCGCCCTGTCGGAATCGGTAGCCGCGATCAACCGCATCGCGTCGAGCGAATCGGAAACCATCGGTACCTTGTCGGCGCTGATCCTGCGTGACTTCTCGCTCACCAACAAGCTGCTGCGCCTGGTCAACTCGGCCCATTACCGACCGGCCGGCGGCGGCCAGATCAGCACCATCTCGCGTACGATCGTGGTGCTCGGCTTCGACACCGTGCGCAACATCGCGATCACCGTGCTGCTGTTCGAGCACCTGCAGAACAAGGCCAACGCGGCCCAGCTCAAGGAGGAGTTCCTGCGCGCCTGTCTGGCCGGCCTGTTCGGCCGCGAGCTGGCGGCGCACCTGCGCCTGCGCGACGGCGAGCAGGTCTACATCTGCACCGTGTTCCACAACCTTGGCCGCCTGCTGTGCCAGTTCTACTTCCCCGAGGAGAGCGAGGACATCCGCCGCCTGATGCAGCAGCAGGGCTGCAAGGAAGAGGCTGCGGCCCAGCGCGTGCTGGGCACCGGCTTCGAGGCCCTCGGTATTGCCCTGGCCCGGCACTGGGGCTTCCCGGAGCTGATCCAGGACAGCATGCGCCACATCGAGGATGGCCCGGTGCGCCGCCCCGCCACCACCGAGGAACGCCTGCGTGCGCTGGCAGCCTGTGCCAACGAATACTGCGACGCGGTGGCGCTGCTGCCAGCGGACGAGCGCGACAAGGCGCTGCAAGCGCTATCGGCGCGCTTCGCCGACGCGGTTCCGGTCGGGGCGCAGGCGGCGCGCGAACTGATGCATGCGGCGGCCGAGGAGATCGAGGCCTTCGCCTCCACCATCAAGGTCAGCATGGCGAACACCCGTATCGGCCGCCAGCTGCGCCAGCTCGTCGATGGTGCGCCGGCTCCCGCCACGCTCACCGATACCGGCCTGCCGGTCGCCGCCCTGCTCGAACAGAGCACGCCCGCGCAAGCCACCGAGGAAGGACGCAAGGCCGCGGATGCGCAAGCCGTACTCAGCGCCGGCATCCAGGACATCAGCAACACCCTGGTCGAGGACTTCAAGCTCAACGACGTGCTGCGCATCATCCTCGAGACCATGTACCGGGCAATGGGCTTCAAGCGCGTGCTGCTGTGCATCCGCGACCCGCGCACGAATGCGATGACAGGCCGCTTCGGCTTCGGGCCGGGCGTCGCCGAACTGGCCCGCCAGGTCCGCTTCAGCCTGTCGGCTCATCCCGACAACGTCTTCAATGCCGCCACGGCGAAAGGCGCCGACATCCTGATTTCGGACATCGACGATCCGAAGATCGCCGCCCATGTGCCCGACTGGTATCGCAAGTCGGTACCGTCGCACACCTTCGTGCTGTTCCCGCTCACGATCAAGGGCCGCCCGGTGGCGATGATCTATGCCGACAAGGAGCGCGCGGGCGAGATCGAGATCAGCGAGCAGGAGCTTGCCCTGCTGCGCACGCTGCGCAACCAGGCCGTGCTGGCCATCAAGCAGGCCGGCTGAAGGCGCGCGCAGCCATGCATGGGGCCGCCGGCCTACTGCGCGGGCTCAAGGCGCAGGATGCGGCCCTCGCTCTCGTCGACCACCCACACATAGCCGTCCGGCCCCTGGCGCACGTCGCGGATGCGACGGCCGAGTTCGGCCAGCAGGCGCTCTTCGTGGCGGACCTCGTTGCCATCGAGCACCAGACGGGCCACCAGCTGGTAGCGCAGCGCGCCGACCAGCACATTCCCCTTCCATTGCGGGAAACGCTCGCCGGTATAGAAGCTCATCCCCGACGGTGCGATCGAGGGTGTCCATTGCAGCAGCGGTGGCTCGACGTCATCACGGCTGCTGCCCTGGCCGATCTTGCGCCCGGTGACGTACTCGCGGCCGTAGGTGACCTCGGGCCAGCCATAGTTCAGCCCGGGCAGCGCACGGTTGATCTCGTCGCCGCCCTGCGGACCGTGCTCGTGGGTCCACAGTTCGCCCGTCTGCGGGTGCAGCGCCGCGCCCTGGATGTTGCGGTGGCCGTAGGACCAGATCTCGGGCAGCACGCCTGCACGGCCGACGAAGGGGTTGTCAGGCGGCACGCTGCCGTCGAGCGCGATGCGCACGACCTTGCCGATGTGGCTGTCGAGCGCCTGCGCCCGCTCGCGCGCACCACCACGGTCGCCCAGGGTCACGAACAGCGTGCCGTCGGCAGCGAAGACCAGGCGCGAGCCGAAATGCTGGTTGCCGGAGGGGTCCTCGTTCTGCGCGAAGATCCGCTGCACCTCGCGCAGTTCGAGTCGCTCGAGGTCGAGGCGTGCGCGCGCCACCGCGGTGCGCGCGCCGCGCTGCGTCGGCTCGGCGTAGGAGAACACGATCAGCCCGTCCTGCGCGAAGCTCGGGCTCGGCACCACGTCGAGCAGGCCGCCCTGGCCGCGCGCGTGCACCGCCGGCACCCCGGCGATGGGGGCCGACAGGCTGCCGTCGGTACCGACCACGCGCATGCGGCCCGGGCGCTCGGTCACGAGCTTGCGGCCGTCGGGCAGGAAGGCGATCGACCACGGCGTATCGAGGCCGGTGGCAAACTCGGTCACCTTGACGTTACCGGTCTCGGTGCGCACCACCACGTCACGCGCAAACGTCGTCCCAGAGAGCAGTACGGAGGACGCCAGCATGGACGCAAGCAGCAATGGACGGAAACTTCTGTTCGATTTCGGCATCTTCAGGCTCCCCGGTGTAGTGGTCGCAGCATCGCATCTGCGGCCCGGCCAACGCCATGCGGCAGCGGCCCCGACATCAACAATTCAAGCAACAAAACGCGTCACTAGGACTTCGCATGCCCTCATCCGTTCGCAAGACCCTGCGCCTGCTGTTCGTGCTCGTGCTGCTCGCCGTGTTCTGGATGGCCTTGCTGCCCGCCCCCGAGGTGGCCAAGCTGGTGTCCTGGCAGGACAAGATCGAGCACGCGGTGCTGTTCGCAGTGCTTGCCCTGCTAGCCCTCGCCGCCTGGCCCGAACGGCCGGTCACCATCGCCGTGGGCCTGCTCCTGTACGGTGCAGCGATGGAGTTCGCACAGTCGATGACCGCGCACCGCTTCGGCGACCCCTGGGACTGGGTGGCGGATGCAGTGGGGCTGCTCGTGCTTGTGCCGTTCGCCCTTGCCCGACGCCGACGCCTGCGCGGCTGAGCCAGGCACACGGGTGCAGCACCGCCAGGCCACCGTGATGAGCGCAGGTTGAGCGCCTTTTTTGACCACAGGCGCGCCTGGCGGCGCGCGCCTTGTTATCATCCCGGCCTTTCCGATCAAGCGCTTGCGCAATCCAGACGCCGATGAGCACCGACCGCCACACCCTCGAACTCCTCGCCCCGGCCAAGACCGCCGACTTCGGCATCGAGGCCATCAACCATGGCGCGGACGCGGTCTACATCGGCGGCCCAGCCTTTGGTGCGCGCTCGTCCGCGGACAACTCGGTAGCAGACATCGCGCGCCTGGTGCAGCACGCCCACCGCTACCACGCGCAGATCTTCGTCGCCACCAACACCATCCTGTTCGATGCCGAACTCGAACCGGCGCGCAAGCTGATCTGGGAACTGTATGACGCCGGCGTCGACGCCCTGATCGTGCAGGACATGGGCCTGCTCGAGCTCGACCTGCCGCCCATCCAGCTCCACGCCAGCACCCAGACCGACATCCGCGACGCCAGCAAGGCGCGCTTCCTGCAGGACGTGGGCTTCTCGCAGATCGTGCTGGCGCGCGAGCTGTCGCTCGCCGAGGTGAAGAAGATCGCCGCAGCCACCACCTGCCAGCTCGAGTACTTCGTGCACGGCGCGCTGTGCGTGGCCTTCTCCGGCCAGTGCTACATCAGCCACGCCCATACCGGGCGCAGCGCCAACCGCGGCGAATGTTCGCAGGCCTGTCGACTGCCCTACGACCTCAAGGACAAGGACGGCCACACCGTCGCCAGCAACCAGCACATGCTGTCGATGAAGGACAACAACCAGAGCGCCAATCTGCGCGCGCTGGCCGCCGCGGGAGTCAGTTCGTTCAAGATCGAGGGCCGCTACAAGGACCTCGCCTACGTCAAGAACATCACCGCGCACTACCGCACGCTGCTCGACGACATCATCGAGCACCCGGACGCCGACGGCCCTGCATACCGCCGCGCCTCGAGCGGGCGCACCACCTTCCTGTTCACCCCGCAGGCCGACAAGACCTTCAACCGCGGCTACACCGACTACTTCACCAACGACCGCCGCCACGGCATCGAGGCCTTCGAGTCGCCCAAGTTCGTCGGCGAACCGATCGGCCGGGTGAAGAAGATCGACACCAAGGGGCGCAAGTTCTTCGACGTCGAGCGCGTCTCGCCAATCCACAACGCCGACGGCCTGACCTGGTACACGCCGAAGGGCGAACTCACCGGCCTGCGGGTGAATCGCGCCGAAGCCAACGGCGGCGGCGAGGGGATCGACCGCATCTTTCCGTCCGAACCGCTGCCGTCCGACCTGGTACCCGGCACCTCGCTGTTCCGCAATCACGACCACGAGTTCGAGCGTGCACTCGAGAAGAAGTCCGCCGAGCGCCGCATTGCGGTCGATGCGCAGTTCGCAGCGACTGCGGACGGCTTCGTGCTGACACTTGTAGACGAGGACGGCGTGCGCGCGAGCGCAAGCCTTACGACAGCCTTCGCGCCGGCACAGAACGCCGAGCGCGCGCTCGCCACCCTGCGCGAACACATCGCCAAGCTGGGCAACACCGACTTCGTTGCCGGCGACATCCTCATCGACCTGCCGGCGCCCCCCTTCCTGCCCGCGAGCCAGCTCAACGCCCTGCGCCGCGAAGCCGTCGAGCGCCTGGAGCACGCAAGGCTGCTGGCCTACGCCCGCCCGCCACGCGCCGCACCGGTGGAGCCGCCCGTCCCCTATCCGCAGGACGCGCTGAGCTACCTTGCCAACGTCTCGAACGACAAGGCGCGTGCCTTCTACGCCAGGCACGGCGTCAAGCTCATCGACGCCGCCTTCGAGGAGAACCAGGAGACCGACGACGTCTCGCTGATGATCACCAAGCACTGCCTGCGCTACAGCTTCAACCTGTGCCCGAAGGAAGTGAAAGGCATCCGCCCCGACCCGATGCAGCTGGTCAATGGCAACGAGACGCTGACCCTGCGCTTCGACTGCAAGCGTTGCGAGATGCACGTCGTCGGCGGAATGAAGCCCCACATCGCGAAAATGCGCGACACGGTGGTCGCGCAGAAGGTGAGCTTTTTCCCAAGCAAGCCGGGCCAGGGCGCGGCGCTACCGGTTCAGGGCTGACCGAGACCTGATCAACGGCAGGCTAAGGGCGGCCCAAACCCAGCAGCGCACGTGTGCGCGCCTCATCGACAATGCCCGACACCGCCTTGAGCCCGCCGCGACCATCGAAGAACAGCGTCCGCGGCAACTCGCCGCGCCAATCCGGGTCGATGGCAAAGGCCAGGCGCTCGGGCGCCTCGTCGCCGTAGGCGAAGCGCGCACCGGGGACGCCGAAGCGGTCGAGGATCTCACCCAGTTGTGGGTCGTCCGGCTCCACCGCGATCGTGACGAGGCGCGGGCCTGCAGCGGCGCGTGACATCGCCGAAAACAATGCAAGGTTCTTCTTGCAATGCACGCACTCGGCCGACCATAGCGCGATGATCGTCGGCACACGGTGCGTGGCGGGCGCGACAAGCTCACGCGCGCCCGCGGCGTCGAGGCGGGTGAAGCCCTGTGCGGTATCGGCCGCCACCGCAGCACCGGACACGGCCCCGCCGCACAGCAGCAGCGCAAACAGGATGCGGATCGTCTTCATCACAGCGCATACCCCTTCATGCCTTCGTCTGCGGTGCGCCAGAACACGAACAAGGCGTCGCCCTGGCTCAGCACGCGCGGCTGATCCGACGCCCCCGCGGTACTGGCCAACACCTGGGTGTGGAAGCTGTGCCCGCCGTCATCGGACAGTTCCGCCAGGAGCCGGGTGCGCTCGCCGTCGAACTCCTTCCACACCACCGCGATCCGTGCGCCAGCCAGCGCGATGTCGGCATGCGCCGCACGCTGCCCGCCCACCGTGCGCTGGCCCTCGACGCGGCCATCGGCAAGGCGTCCGTAGAACACCCTGCCCTCGCCCTCGCGCTCGTTGAACCACACCGCGTGACGCGTGCCGTCGGCGGCCACCACGAGCGAGGGGCCATGGTGCGGGCAGGCATCGATGCGCCAGCGGTCAAAGGTGGCGCGTTCGGGGACGGCCGCGCCGCCGTGCTCGACGTCGAGACGGACAAGCGCATGGTCACGCTCGTTGGGCTCGAAGACGTGACGCCAGAGCAGCAGCGGCGTGCCATCGACATCCTTGGCCAGCGCCAGCCTGCAGCACTGGCAACTGTAGTCCACCACCTTGGTTTCGGGCCGGAAGCTGCGCCCGGCATCGTCGGACACCGCCGCATAGATCGCCGAGCCTCGGTAGTCTTCCCCCGAACGCTTGGCCGCTCCGCTTTCGCGGCCGTCGATCCAGGCGATGACAAGGCGACCGTCTCGCATCATTCGCATCACATTGAAGCTATGACCGACGATGCTACGGTCACGGTGTACGGTGACCGGTGCATCGAAATGCACGCCGTCGGCGGCGCGAGCGAAGCGCACGTCGCCCGTGAAGCGCTCCTCGAAGCGGCGCGCCCACGACACCAGCACCGCACCATCGGCAGTAATGACCAGCTGCGGCCGGTTCTCGCCATCGGCCGCTACCGCCTCCGGAACGGGGTTGACCACTGCTGCCTCGTGCCAGCGCAGGCCGCCATCGGTGCTGCGGTGGAGCACGACGTGGCCACCTCGCGTCGCAACCGCGTACCAGCTGCCGTCGGCCGCAATCGCGGCGCTGGTGCCCAGTTCGGGCCGCGCCGCCTTTGTCGGTGCAGCCTTGGCGGCGCCAGCGTGATCGCCATGGGCGGCTGCCGCGCCGACCACACCGAGGACGAGCGCTGCACCCATCAGGTAGCGCTTACAACACATGAATAGTCGTCCCATCATGCCCTCTCCGGCATCGTCGCCCGCGCTGACCGAGCGCGGGCGCATTGTCATCGTCATTACCATTTGGCCTGCAGTCCAAGGTAAACCGTACGCGGCAGCCCGGCAGTGTAGGTGGCATTGCCGCTGGACAGCCCAGAGGTCTCGGCGTGGCGGCGGTCGAACAGGTTGGAGACGCTGGCGTAAGCCTCGAAGCCCTTGGCAAACGGATAGTTGGCGCGCAGGTTGAAGAGATCGTGGCCGCCATACTTGCTGGTGTTGGCGGCGTCGCGCCAGTAGCTGCCGAGCTTGACCCACTCGAGCTGCACCCGGCCACCGTTCATCGCCGATGGCGCGTAGCTCAGGCGTGTGTTGGCGAGCAGCCGCGGCGCGCTTTCCATTTCCTTCCCACTGTAGTCCGCCGTACCGGACACTACCCAGGTTTCGTAGGAGTGCTTGGCGTAAGACAGGCTGGCATCGAGCCGCCAATCGCTGGCCAGCGCCAGACCGAGGCCCATCTCGATACCTCGGTGCAAGGTCTTGCCGGCATTGACGGCGGTGCGCTGGTTGGTAACCGGGTCCTGATAGCTGACGATGTCGTCCTTCTTCGTCATGTGATAGACCGACAATTCGTAGCTGACGCCCTCTGCACTGCCACGCAGACCGGTCTCGAAGCTATCGACGACGACGGGCTTGAGCTTCAGCAGCGACTCCGCCTGCGCTTGCGCGCGCGCAGCGCTCGACTCACGACTGCCGCGGAAGACCTGGCCTTCGGACGGCGCACGGAAGGCGTTGCTGTAGGCGACGAAGCCATTCAGGTGCTCGGAGAATGCCCAGGTCGCGCCCAGCTTTGGGCTTAGGCGGCTATAGCCAACCTTGGCGCTGGCGGCATGGCCGTACCAGCCGTTGCCGGGGAAGGCCCCCGCAACCCCCTGGGTCGCCCCGGCCGCACCGCCATTCATCTTGTTGGTGTAGTCGTACCGCATGTCGTCGTAGCGCAAGCCGGCAGTGAGGCGCAGCCGCTCGGTCGGCGAGATCTCTCCATGGAGGTAGGGCGAGATGCCGCGGAAGGTGACGTCGTAGTGGTAGATCTGTACCGGTGCCACCGCACGATTGAGGCCGTAGGTCGTGCCGCCGAGGGCGTTGGTAGTGCGCGTCAGCGCAATCGAGTCCTCATCGCGCGAACCGGGGCTGTAGTCCACGTCGAGGCCGACGATGAGACGCGCGCGCATGGGCGCGAAGTCCATGCGGTACTTGCTGAGGAAGCCGAAGGACTGGTTCTTGGTGACATACTGGTTCGGATCGTAGCTGACCGTCCAGCTCGGGATGATCCTCATGCTGTTGTCGCGGAAATACGGCGTCACCGACAGCAGCGTCGTCTCGGTCTCGCGCTCGAAGGCGGTGGACACGCGGAACGCATCGACCTTGCGGAACGAGAACGGAATGTTGTTGGTACGCGGCGCGGCGCGGAACTCGGCCTCGTTCAGGTTGCCGACGTGCTGCTGGTCGACCGTGGAGAACGAAACGACCGTCTTCAGCATCGCATCGTCGGCGAGCGCGCGATCCCAGCGCAAGGTGCCGGCGCGGCGGTCATAGCCGGCGTCGTGCTGCCAGCCGTCGCTATGGGTGAAGTTGAGGCTGGCGCGCCAGGCATCGTCGCCGTGCGCATTACCACCGCTCGCCAGCGCGCGACGCCAGCCATGCGAGCCGACCTCGCCACCAAGTTCGAACGCTGGCCCGGTGGGCGGGTTGCGCGTCAGCACGTTGACCGTACCGCCGATCGCATCCGAACCATAAAGGGCGCTGCCCGGCCCTTTTGATACTTCCAGGCCCCCCGACTGCGGCACATTGATCTCGTACAGCGCGTTGTGGTTGAAGAACCCGGTCGAGCGCGTCGGGATGCCGTCTTCAAGGTAGAGATAGACCGCGGCAGTCGTCAGCGGCTGGCGGATCGAGGTGGAATGCCCTTCGCCCGACAGGTTGCTGATCCAAACACCCGGGACCTGGTTGAGGACTTCCTTCGGGTGCGCCGGGCGGGCCGTGGCGAGGGTCGACTCCTTGACCGCGGACACGGTGGCGGGCGTCTCACCGACGGGACGCGCCTCGCGCGTGGCGGTGACGCTGACTTCGCCGAGCACGGGCACGGTCTCCGCGGCAGTCGCAACCGAAGCACCAAGGGCAGCAATGAGGATGGCAAGTTGTTTGTGTTTCACGAATCACTCCTGTTCTACGCGCGGCGCAGGCGGGCACGGCGCATGGCGGCAAGGCCTGCGAGCGGCATCGGTATGGCCTGCGCATCGGCGCAGCCAAAAAAAACGATTGGGATGCGGCAGCTGAATAGACAAGGCCCAGACGCATGCGCACAAGCCGCGCCCACCGGCGGCGGCAACGCACGCGGGCAAGGCGAAACCAGCAACTTGCGGAGGGCTCAGGCCACGGCGGGCGGTGCGCGCGGAGAGGAGGCGACCCAGGGCGGGCGGGGCCGCGGCGGATGGAGGCTGAAGGCAGGGCTGATGTCCTCGCCCTGCGCCGACGGCACGTCTGCGCCTCCCCATGCTGCCGGCAGCGCGCTTGCGAAGAGGCTGCAGAACACGCACCCGCCAGCGGTGCGTGCTAGCTCGTCGGCCGGGTCCTGCGGCGCTGTGTCGACAGCGACGTAGCGCATGCCCGCGGCGGTGCAGATCTCGAGCCAGCGCGCATCACCAGAAGCGCGATAGGCCGCCTGCGACAGCGTCGGCGCGAGCGCAGCCAACAGCATCGCGAACATCGCGATCCAGGCGGCAAGCGAACGGGCAGAGCGTGTCAGGCGCATGGTAGGTGCGAGGGCCGGCCCAGTGGCCAGGCGGTAACAGGCGAAACGGAACTCTAGCGGCTCGAACCGAAACCCTGATTGACTGCAATCAAGCCGCAGGGCCAGTGCCCGCATGGGATGATCGCCACGGGTCGAGCGCAGCAGCGACGGCAGTGTCTACGCGACATGCCGCCAAGGCAAGGGGTAAGCTACGCTCCCCGCACAAGCGCCACGATCCGGCCCCAGGACAACGCGCGCGCCGCGCTGCCATCGACACACCGTAGGCGCAACATGCTGACACCTGCACAACAACTGCCCAACCACCCCCGCCTGAACGACGCCCCTCTGGTCGTGATGGCCCTGTGCGCCAACTGGTGCGGCACCTGCCGTGACTTCCAGGCGGTGCTCACCCGCATCGCCCTGGCCCATCCCGAGATCGTCTTTGCCTGGGCCGACATCGAGGACGATGCCGAACTCGTGGGCGATATCGACGTGGACGACTTCCCCACATTGGCCGTCTTCAAGGCGGGCCAGCCCCTGCACTTCGGCGCCTCACTCCCCATCGAGGCGGTGGTGACACGACTGCTGGCGCGTCTCGCGCAGTCCTCCGCTACCCCCACTGCCGCCCCCAGCGTCATTCCAAGCGCGGTGCGCGAGCTTGGCGCCCGGCTGAGCCGCTGAGGCGCGTTCGGGCGCGTGGGCGGGCGCCGAAAAGGTCGTAAGAGACTCGCGGCTGGCGCCGCTCCCACGCGGGGGACGCGCGCGGTGGTTTCCGGTAGGAGCGGCGCCAGCCGCGAGCTTTTCATCGCCCACCCAACGCCGATCGCCTTCAAACCCTCGCGGCGGGCGCCGCTTCCACGCAAAAGCACTCGCCCGCACCCCGCCTGTCCCTCACCTCCCCCTCCCCAGCCGCCCTTGATCCCGCGCCCGTGATCTTGCACAGTCCCATGCATCGCCTCGCGGATGCCGACCATGAACGCCCTCTTCCCCCGCACCCCGCTGCTCGCCGGCCAGGACGTCGAAGCCAAGCGCGCCGAGCTGCTGCACTACTTCCACGCCACCTTCGACCGCTACGAGTCGCTGTTCGAGGTACTGGCCTGTGACGAGGCCTACTACAAGAAGCCGATCAGCCTGCGTCACCCGCTGATCTTCTACTTCGGCCACACCGCGACCTTCTTCATCAACAAGCTCCTGCTCGCCGGCCTGATCGAGCAGCGCATCGATCCGCGCCTGGAGTCGATGTTCGCAGTCGGCGTCGACGAGATGAGCTGGGACGACCTCGACGACACCCGCTACGACTGGCCCACGGTGGCCGAGGTCGCCGCGTACCGGAACAAGGTGCGGGCGGTGGTCGACCGGGTGATCCGCGAGACACCCTTCACCCTGCCGATCGGCTGGAAGGATCCGTTCTGGGCGGTGGTGATGGGTATCGAGCACGAGCGCATCCACCTCGAAACCTCGTCAGTGCTGATGCGCCAGCACGCGCTGCACTACGTGAAGCCCCACCCCACCTGGCAGCCCTGCGCCGAGCACGGCGAGCCGCCCGCCAACACCCTGGTCGACATCCCCGCCGGCGTCGTGCAGCTCGGCCGCAGCTTCGACGAGCCGATCTACGGCTGGGACAACGAATACGGCAGCCACCGCGCCGAGGTGCCGGCCTTACAGGCGGCGCGCCACCTCGTCACCAATCGTGAGTACCTCGGCTTCGTCGAGGCCGGCGGCTACGCCGACGACAGCGTGTGGGACGAGGAGGGCCTGGGCTGGAAGCGCTTTGCGCGTGCCGAACACCCGACCTTCTGGGTACCCGGCGCCGCCGGCTGGAAGCTGCGCCTGATGACCGAAGAAGTGCCGATGTGCTGGGACTGGCCAGTGGAGGTCAATTGCCTGGAGGCGCGCGCCTTCTGCCGCTGGAAGGCGCGCGAGACCGGTCAGCCGGTGCGCCTGCCCACCGAGGACGAATGGAACCGCCTCTACGACCATGCCGGCCTCGCCGACGTGCCGCACGACGCCCCGGCCAAGGCCAACCTGCATCTGGACCACTGGGCCTCGAGCTGTCCGGTGACGCTGTTCCAGCATGGCGAGCTGTTCGACGTGGTCGGCAACGTGTGGCAGTGGTGCGAGACGCCGACCTATCCCTTCGACGGCTTCGACGTGCACCCGATCTACGACGACTTCACTACGCCGACCTTCGACGACCGCCACGCCATCATCAAGGGCGGCAGCTGGATCTCGGCCGGTAACGAGTCGCGCCACGCCGCGCGCTACGCCTTCCGCCGCCACTTCTTCCAGCACGCGGGTTTCCGCTACATCGTCAGCGACGCCCCCGCGCTCAATCCGTCCTCGACTTACGAGACCGACGCGCTGCTGTCGCAGTACGCCGAGTTCCACTACGGCGACGAGGCCTTCGGCGTACCCAACTTCCCGAAGGCGCTCGCCGACATCGCGATCAGCGCACAGCGTCGCTTCGGCAACGGCCAGTTCGGCCGCGCGCTGGACCTCGGCTGCGCCACTGGCCGCGCCAGCTTCGAACTCGCGCGCGCCTTCGAACGCGTGGTCGGCATCGACTTCTCGGCGCGCTTCATCCAGGCCGGCGCCAAGCTCGCCGAGACCGGCGCGCTGCGCTACACCATGCCCGACGAGGGCGAGCTGGTGAGCTACCACGAACGCCGGCTCGACACGCTGGGCTTGGCGGAGACCGCCGGCCGCGTGGAGTTCTGGCAGGGCGACGCCTGCAACCTCAAGGAGGTGTTCACCGGCTTCGACCTCATCCTCGCCGCCAACCTCATCGACCGCCTGTACAGCCCGCGCCGCTTCCTCGCCGATGTGCCGCGGCGCCTCAACCCCGGCGGCCTGCTGCTGCTCGCCTCGCCCTACACCTGGCTGGAAGAACACACCAAGCGCGAGGAGTGGATCGGTGGCTTCAAGAAGGACGGCGAGTCCTTCACCACGCTCGACGGCCTGAAGGAACTGCTCGCCGCCGACTTCGAGTTGGTGCAGGGGCCGCAAGCCGTGCCCTTCGTGATCCGCGAGACGCGGCGCAAACACCAGCACACCCTGTCGGAGCTGACCATCTGGCGAAAGCGCACATGAGCGCGGTCGACAACCGCGCCGACCCTGCGCCCCTCGCCGACCGCGCCGCCGGCGCGCTGATGGGCGCCTTCATCGGCGACGCACTGGCGCTGGGGCCACACTGGTACTACGACCTCGACGCGCTGCGTACGCGCTACGGCGCGTGGATCTCCGACTACACCGCGCCGATGCCCGACCACTACCACGCGGGCATGAAGGCGGGCGAATCCTCGCAGGCGGGCGTGCTGCTGCGTCTGACGCTGGAATCGCTGGCCGAGCGTGGCAGCTATGACGAGGCCGACTTCTGCCGCCGGATGGACGAGGTGTTCTTCCCGCAGATTGACGGCACGCCGATGCACGGCCCCGGCGGCTATACCAGCCAGTCGATCCGCGAAGCCTGGCGCAAGCGCATGCAGCAGGGCCTGCCCTGGGGCCAGGTCGCCGGCAATGCCGATACCACCGAGGCCGCCGAGCGCACGCTGGCGATCGCGGTGCGCTACGCGCTCGACCCGGCGGCGCTGGCGGATGCCGTCACCCGCAACACCGTGCTCACCCAGACCGACGGCACCGTGGTGGCGATGACGGTGGCCTTCGGCGCGGTGCTCGGCATGCTGGTCGAGGGCCATGCACTCGATGCGGCGATCTCGGCCAAGCTGATGGCGCGGGTGAAGTCCGGCGCACTGCCCTTCCACACCGTCACCTCTGGAAACCTGCAGGCGCCGAGGCCCGGCAGTGTCGAGGTCCCGACCGCCGGCCGCTTCCCCTCGCCGGATGCGCTGCTCACGCAATCCTCAATCGCGCGCGCAGCGCTCGACCCGGACGTACGTATCGAGCCGGCGTGGAAGGTGTCGCTGGTGTATGGCATGCCGTGCGCGGTGTACCACCAGTTCCCCGCCGCCTATTACCTGGCGGCGCGCTTTGCCGACGACTTCGAGTCCGCGGTGCTGCACGCGGTGAATGGCGGCGGACAGAACCTGGCGCGGGCGATGCTGACGGGGGCGCTGGTGGGGGCGCAGGTCGGCTTTAGCCGCATCCCGCAGCGCTTCATTACGGGTTTGGCGGACAGCGCAGCGCTGCGGGCGATCGTGCAGCGCGTCGCAGTGCAGGTGGACACGGACTGAGTCGGATTGCGAATTCTGCACAGCCGTCCGTGCAGATTTCGACCTTGCGCGCTCTAGCGCCGGGCAGCCGCCGTGGAACAGCGCTCGCCGCCGCCTGAGCTCAGGCTCGCTCCGGAGCGAGCCGGGTGAGGGCCGCACGGACGAAACCCTGCGCATCGGGTGTGTAGTCCCAACGCTCGATGACGCAGTCCCGGTGCTCCTCATCCTCGCCCGGCGAGCCAATCCTGGGGGCTGCGTCTGCGCGACGGACTGATGTTGCTGGGCGGCTACCTGGCCACGCTGGCGGCGGTCGCCTCGGTGATACTGCTTTGGTGGGGCGGGGCTTCCGCGGTAACCGGGATGCTGTCCTGGATCGGCCTCACTTCAGGGCAGTAAGCGCACACCTGCTTGCACAAAGCCACGGAAATACTCCGTGCTCGCCAGCGATAATCCGGCCTTCGCCCAACCGCAACCTCCCAGGAAGCCCCGTCATGACGTCCCTCCGGTTCGCCCTGCTTGCCCTCGCGCTCGCCAGCCTCCCGCTCTCCTCCCACGCCGTGGACAACATCCGCCCCGGGCTGTGGGAGTTCCGCTCCACCCACCTGAGTGTGGGCGGCCTGCCGGACATGTCAGCGCACATGGCGCAGTTGCAGCAGCAGCTCAAGAACCTGCCTGCCGACACCCGCCGCATCGTCGAGCAGCAGATGGCGCAGCGGGGTGTCAGCCTGGGCGCGGACGGTACGGCGCGCACCTGCATCACGCCTGAGCAGGCTCGCCAGGACAACGTTTTCTCCGGCAAGGTGGAGGGCAATTGCGTGCTCAGCGACGTGACCAGGCAGGGCAACACGGTGACGGGCACGCTGAGCTGCACCGGACCGAGCGCAACCGGCAACTTCCGCGCACGCGTTCACTCCGCGGAGCACTTCACCACGCGCGTGAGCATGCGCTCGACGCGCGGCGATCTCGACGTCGAGACCGAGGGGCGGTGGCTGGCCGCGCAGTGCGCGCGCTGAGCCAGCGGCGGGTGTGAGCCCGGTCACGACCGGGTAGCGGCAGTGCGCCGTAGGCGGAGTGATTGCGCCGCGCCGTGACGGGCGTCACTGCTGCACGCAAGGGACTGCGGGAAAGTGCATCAAGCCCGCCCGAGGCGGGCCGTTACGGGTCTTGAAGGCCCAATCCCCAGGCCCCTGACAGAGGTCATCATGAGCACTCAGCCCCTCTCCGTAATCGAGGGCAAACGCAGCGGCAACTGCCCTCACCCCTGGCATGGCAGCGTCGAGCACGCCGTCAACCGTGCGATCCGCGCTGGCTACCGTGTCGGCCGGCGTGTGCGCATCGGCCACATCGCCGGCTGCGTAGTCGGCTATAACATCGGCCACTTCGGCCGCTTCAGCGGCGCGAGCTACCCCTTGCTGGTGCGTACCGAATTCGGCGTCACCAAGTGCAGCCTCGCCGAGGTGGCGGCGGCCTGAAGCGCGGCAGCCCGTGTGCTGCGCGCGCGGCGCGCTCAGCGCACGGGAATGGCGACGGCCTGCGGGACAGGCACCGCGGTGACGTTGTTCTGCGGGCTGCCGTCGATCAGCTTGTCGCTGTAAACGAGATAGACCAGCGTGTTGCGTGCGCTGTCGACCATGCGCACGATGCGGATCTTCTTGAACAGGATCGACGCGCTCTGCGAGAACACCTCCTCCTGCCTGCGCAGCGGCTCGGCGAACGAGATCTCGCCCACTTGCCGGCAGGCCACCGAGGCGTCGGCAGTGTCTTCCGCCAGGCCCAGCGTGCCCTTCACGCCGCCCGTGCGGGCGCGCGATACGTAGCAGGACACGCCTTTCACCTTCGGATCATCGAACACCTCGACGACGACCTGGTGGTTCCGACCGATGAGCTTGAAGGCGGTGTCGACGCTACCGACGGTTTCGGCCTGCGCCAGCGGCGCCAGCAGGACGGCTCCGAGGGCAAGCAGGGAAATGATCTTCACGAGTCTGGACTCCGGTTTTGGCGCGGGCCGCCAGTATGGCACCGGCTGCGAGGATTTACCCTGGATCAAGGCAGCGCGGTAGCGTTGAGCGTATCAGTTGGTGATCCTGCCTGGGGCGTGTTGCCCTGGCGCCGCCTCACCCTGCTCCGAGCCCCTGCCGTGCCTGCCGCCCTCGCTTTCCCCGATCGTTCTGACCACACCGCACCAGTTGCCGACCGCATCCCCGGCAGCAAGGCCATGTGGGTGGGCATCTTCTGCGAGCTGACCGAGTTCGCGCTGCTGTTCGCGGTGTATTTCATCGCCCGCGCACACAACCCGGACGCATTCGAGGCCGGGCCGGGACGCTTGTCGCTTGCTGCAGGCACCGGGTACACGCTGATGCTGCTCACCAGTGGCTGGTGCGTGGCGCGCGCGCTGCATGCGATGCGCGCCGGGCGCAAGCCGGCCTGCCTGCGCTGGTTGCTGGCCGGTTTCGTGTTCGGGCTGGGCTACCCCTTGATCAAGATCCTCGAACTGCGCTGGAACTTCAGCCACGGGCTGGACAGCGACGCCGGGGTGTTCGTGGTGACCTACTACTACCTCACCTTCACCCACCTGGTACATGTGTTCTGGGGACTGCTGGGCATGCTGTGGGTGATGGCACGCACCGCCGGGGGCGCCTACACGGTGGCCGAGCATGGTGGCCTGGAAGCCTTTGCCTGCTACTGGCACGCGACGGACATCCTGTGGCTGATGATCTTCCCGCTGTTCTATGTGCTGCGATGAGCCCAATGCCGACCAAGGGACCGAGACAATGAGCGAAACACGCAAGGTCGACCTGGCGTGGCTGCTGCTGGTGCTGCTGAGCGTGGCAGGGGCCGGCCTGGGCGGACGGGCAGATGCCGGCTTGGGCGTTGCCGTGATGGTCGCCGTAGTCATGGCGGTCAAGCTGCGGCTGGTGTGCGACCACTTTCTGGAGCTGCGCAGCGCGCACCAGCGCATCAGGCTGGCAGTGTACGCATTCGCCTACGGGATGCCCCTGCTGGTGGTACTGACCAGCGCGTTTGGCGACACCCTCGCCCGCCTAACCGGCGCGCTCATACCCTGACGCCCTCTACCAGTGCGGCGGCACCTCGTCCTCGGGGCGCAGCGGGTTGCCGGGCTGGATGGTCTTGACCTGCTGGGCAAGCTGGCGCAGCTGCTCGCGCTGCAGTTCCAGCGCCTGCTGCTGCCGCCATACCGTGCGGTTGAGTTCGTCGAGCAGATCCTCGGCAGCCATCAGCTTGGTCTCGAGCTTCTCGAGGCGGTGTTCGAGGTGTTGTTCCATGAGGCGCGGCGGTTCCTGGGAGGGGGTTGCAGACAAGAGGACTGCAGACGAGAGGGCCACAGACGAGAGGGCCGCAGATTCTAGCCGCTCGCCGCCCCGCCATGGCGATCCAGTGCCCAGGCCACATGCTCGCGCACGATGGCGCTGTCGTCCTGCGCGCGTGCCTGCAGGGCAGCGAGGACAGCGGCGGTGGTCGGCGCATTGCCCAAGGCCACGGCAATGTTGCGCAACCAACGCTCGTGGCCGATACGGTAGATCGGACTGCCCGCCGTGCGCTCGGCAAAGTCGGCCGCCGACCAGGCGAAGAGCTCGACCAGCGTGGCGCTGTCGAGGCGATGCCGGGGCACAAAGTCGGGCTCGCAGCTGAGTTGGGCGAAGCGGTTCCAGGGGCAGGCGAGCTGGCAGTCGTCACAGCCGTAGATGCGGTTGCCGAGTTGCGGGCGCAGCGCTTCCGGTATGGCGCCCTGCAACTCGATGGTCAGGTAGGAGATGCAGCGCCGCGCATCGACACGATAGGGCGCGACGATGGCGCCGGTGGGACAGGCGTCGATGCAGGCCGTGCAGCGGCCGCAGTGCGGCTCGAGCCGTTCGTCGACCGGCAGCGGCAGGTCGGTGAAGATCTCGCCGAGGAAGAACCACGAACCCGCCGAGCGATCGAGCAGCAGGGTATGTTTGCCGCGCCATCCGAGTCCGTTGCGGCTGGCGTGCTCCACCTCCAGCACCGGGGCGGAATCGGTGAATACGCGGTACTGGTGCGGCACGGCAGCGGCAATGCGCTCGGCGAGCTTTTGCAGGCGCGCGCGCAACACCTTGTGGTAATCGCGCCCCAATGCGTAACGCGACACATAGGCGCGTTGCGGGTCGGCAAGCGCCGCGCCGGCGTCGGCAGCCGCGGGCCAGTAGTCCATGCGCGCACTGATCACGCGCACCGTACCGGGCACCAGCTCGGCTGCGCGCGCGCGCTTGAGGCCGTGTCGCGCCATATAATCCATGTCGCCGTGGAAGCCGGCCTCCACCCAGGCCATCAGCCCCGGCTCGGCATCCGTGAGGTCGATTCCGCCCACGCCGATCGCATTGAAGCCGAACTCCCGCCCCCACTGTCTGATCTGCGCAACAAATTCAAGCCCGTCGCTCGGGCCCCAACCCGACACCGCGGCAGGCTGCGCGCCCGCCGCAGACGACATGTCCGGTCCCCCCGCCACACTGTCCCTGCCCTGACCTGACGCCATCACCACGAGGTTCCCATGATCGAGTTGAATCAAGCTGCCGATGATAGCGGCGCCCGCCTGGACGCGCACTTGCCGGCGGAAGCCGACACCGAAGCACTTGGCGCGGCACTGGCGGCGGCACTCGCGCCCGGCCTGCGGATCTGGCTGCAGGGCAACCTCGGCATGGGCAAAACCACCCTCACCCGTGGCGTGCTGCGCGCCCTCGGCCACGAGGGTAAGGTGAAGAGCCCCACATACACCTTGATTGAACCTTACGTAGTTTCTAGATTAGACTTATATCACTTTGATTTTTATCGCTTCAATTCGCCCGAAGAATATCTGGACGCGGGGCTGGACGAGTACTTCGAAGGACGGGGTGTGTGCATCGTGGAGTGGCCCGACAAGGCGGCCCCCTACATCCCCTCCCCCGACCTCGAAATCCAGCTTCGAACCGAAGCCGACGGGCGCTTTGCGGAGATCAGCGGACACACGGATGCGGGGCGGAAATGCGTGATCGAACTGGGGAAGACATTGCAGGGTGCAGGCCCGGCGCCCGGGACGAATTGATCGGGCAGGTCGGTGCTGGCCGCGAGGTCGCTACGGTCACGGCCGGCGTACGCGGCCTGAATCGGCGCCAACTGCTCAAGTTCGCTGGCGCATCGCTCGCGCTCATGGTCAGTCCGGTGGGCCACGCCGCACCGGCCAGCCTCGTCGCGGTGCGCGTGTGGCCTTCGCCCGATTACACGCGGATCACCCTCGAAGGTGCGTCGGCGCTGCGCTTCAGCCACATGCTGGTGCAGGACCCCGACCGTCTGGTGGTCGACCTCGAAGGCGTGCGCCTCGATAGCGTGCTGCAGTCCCTGCCGTCGAAGGTGCTCGACAGCGACCCCTACATCCGCCAGATTCGTGCAGGCCAGAACAGGCCAGGCGTGGTGCGCGTGGTTGTCGAGCTGAAGGCGCCAATCAATCCGCAGGTGTTCACCCTGGCTCCGGTCGGCAACTACGGCCACCGACTGGTGCTCGACCTCCACCCCACCGAAGAACACGACCCGCTCATGGCGCTGATCCTCAAGGACTCGCCGATGGACGCTGCGATGGGCGAGGACGGCAAGGATGCAACGCCGGTGGCGCGCGCGCAGGGCCGCGAGCCGGCGCGCCGCGAACCCGCCAAGCAGCCCGCTGCCAACCGCCTGTACACGGTGGTGCTCGACCCCGGCCATGGCGGCGAGGACCCGGGCGCGATCGGGCGCGGCGGCAGCTACGAGAAGAACGTGACGCTGTCGATCGCGCGCCGCCTCAAGCGAAAGATCGACGCCGAGCCCGGCATGCGTGCAGTGCTGACGCGCGACGGCGACTACTTCGTACCGCTGCATCAACGCGTCGCACGCGCTCGCCGGGTGCGCGCCGACCTGTTCGTGTCGATCCATGCTGACGCCTTCGTGCGCCCCGAAGCCAATGGCAGCTCGGTCTATGTGCTGTCCGAGCGCGGCGCGTCGAGCTCGGCCGCACGCTGGCTGGCGCAGAAGGAAAACGACGCCGACCTCGTCGGCGGCGTCAACCTTGCACGCCAGGACGGCCACATTGCCCGCACCCTGCTCGACCTGTCGCAGACGGCAACGATCAACGACAGCTTCAAGCTCGGGCGGGCGATGCTTGGTGAGCTCGGTACGGTGAACCGGCTGCACAAGCCCGAAGTAGAGCAGGCCGGCTTTGCCGTGCTGCGCGCGCCCGACATTCCGTCCGTTCTGGTCGAAACCGCCTTCATCAGCAACCCGCAGGAAGAGCGCCGGCTCAACGACGAGGCCTACCAGGAAAAGATGGCCAACGCGCTGATGCGCGGCATAAAGCGCTACTTCCAGGAGCATGCGCCCAGCACACCGACGCGCGTCGCCCGCCTCGACTGAGTCGTCGGTAACGCGGCGCCAGCGCTCGACCGTCCGCTCCGCGCCTTGGCCTCGAAGCCCGCAGACGCGGGCTTTGTCGCTATAATTGCGGCTTTTTCAGGCGCTTATGCAGGTTCATCGCGGGATTCCCGAGCATGCCGATACGCCTGCGGTGCTCACCATCGGCAACTTCGATGGCGTGCATCGCGGTCACCAGGCGCTGCTCTCGCTGCTGACCGGAAAGGCTCGTGCACTCGGCCTGCCGGCGGTGGTGCTCACCTTCGAGCCGCATCCGCGAGAGTACTTCAGCCCTGCCGACGCGCCAGCACGACTGGCCTCGCTGCGCGAAAAACTGCTGCTGCTGCAGTCCGCAGGCGTCGATCGCACCTACATCTGCCGCTTCGACGCACGCTTGGCCTCACAGTCGGCGCAGAGCTTCATTGACGACACGCTGGTGCGCGGACTGGGCGTGCGCCATCTGTTCATTGGCGACGATTTCCGCTTCGGCGCACGCCGCCAGGGCAGCTTCGCGATGCTTCAGGAGGCGGGCGTGACCCATGGCTTCGGGGTCGAGTCAATGCCGACCCTGTGCGTGGACGCCGAGCGGGTATCGAGTTCGGCCGTGCGCAATGCGCTCCTCGAAGACGACCTCGGCCACGCTGCACGCCTGCTCGGCCGCCCCTACAGCATTGCCGGCCGTGTCAGCCACGGCGACAAGCTGGGCCGCCAGCTGGGTTTCCCGACCGCAAACATCCAGATGAAGCACCGCCGGCCCGCACTTACCGGTGTCTATGTCGTCAGTGTCGAGGGCCTGGCCGAAGAGCGCATCCTCGGCGTCGCCAATATTGGCGTACGGCCTACCGCAACGGCGCGCGGCCGCGCCCGACTCGAGGTGCATCTCTTCGAGTGGTCGCAGAACTGCTACGGTGCGCACATTCGCGTACATTTCCTGCACAAGCTGCGCAGCGAACAGAAGTTCGACTCGCTCGACGCCCTGCGGACCCAGATCGCCCTCGACTCCGAGGCGGCACGCCAGTGGTTTGCCGACCGCCCCGCGGTGCGCGACTGACGGCGCCCAGGCTGCGCACCCCCAACAGAACCCACAAGAGTCAAGTTCCAGCCATGGCCGACTACCGCAAGACACTCAACCTGCCCGACACCCCCTTCCCGATGCGCGGCGACCTGCCCAAGCGCGAGCCGAACTGGATCGCCGACTGGCAGAAGAGCAAGCTCTACCAGCGCATCCGCAAGGCCAGCGCCGGCCGGCCCAAGTTCGTGCTCCACGACGGCCCGCCCTACGCCAACGGCAGCCTGCACATCGGCCATGCGCTGAACAAGATCCTCAAGGACATCATCGTGCGCTCGAAGACGCTCGCCGGCTTCGATGCGCCCTACGTGCCGGGCTGGGACTGCCACGGCCTGCCGATCGAGCACAAGGTCGAGGTCACTCACGGCAAGAACCTGCCTGCGGACAAGGTGCGCGAGCTGTGCCGCGCTTACGCCGCCGAACAGATCGAGATCCAGAAGGCCGACTTCATCCGTCTGGGCGTACTCGGCGACTGGGACAATCCCTACCGCACGATGGATTTCGCCAACGAAGCCAACGAGATCCGCGCGCTCGCCGAGATGACGAAGAACGGCTACGTCTTCAAGGGCTTGAAGCCGGTGAACTGGTGCTTCGACTGCGGCTCGGCGCTGGCCGAGGCGGAGGTCGAGTACGCCGACAAGCAGTCACCGACGATCGACGTCGCCTTCCCGGCGGCCGAGGCTGGCAAGCTTGCCGCCGCCTTCGGCCTGGCCAAGCTCGACAAGCCCGCCGCCGCAGTGATCTGGACCACCACCCCGTGGACCATCCCCGCCAACCAGGCACTCAATGCTCATCCCGAGTTCGACTACGCGCTGGTAGACGTGGGTGATCGTCTGCTGGTGCTCGCCAAGGAACTGGTCGAGTCCGCCCTGCAGCGCTATCAGCTCGAGGGCAGCATCGTCGCTACCGCGAAGGGCGCCGCGCTCGACCGCATCGAGTTCCGCCACCCCTTCTACGACCGCGCATCGCCGGTGTACCTGGCCGACTACGTGGGCGTGGACGCCGGCACCGGCATCGTGCATTCGGCCCCCGCTCACGGCGTGGACGACTTCAACTCGTGGCGCGCCTATGGCCGCAGCAACGAGGAGATCCTGTCGCTGGTGATGGGTGGCGGCGAGTACGTGCCCGACCTGCCCTTCTTCGGCGGCATGAACATCTGGAAGGCCAACGCCGCCATCGTCGACAAGCTCGCCGAAGTCGGCGCGCTGCTGTCGAACGGCAAGATCACCCATAGCTACATGCACTGCTGGCGCCACAAGACCCCGCTGGTCTATCGCGCGACCGCGCAGTGGTTCGTCGGCATGGATCGGACTGCCGCCGACGGGTCGACGCTGCGCGAGCGCGCACTACGCGCCGTGGAGGCCACCAAGTTCTACCCCGGCTGGGGCCAGGCACGCCTGCACGCGATGATCGCCAACCGACCCGACTGGTGCATCTCGCGCCAGCGTAACTGGGGCGTGCCGATCCCCTTCTTCCTGCACAAGGAGACCGGCGAGCTGCATCCGCGCACGGTCGACCTGATGGAAGAGGTTGCCAAGCGTGTGGAGCAGGAAGGCATCGAGGCCTGGTTCAAGCTCGACGCTGCAGAGCTGCTCGGCGCCGAGGCCGCACAGTACGACAAGATCAGCGACACCCTCGACGTCTGGTTCGACTCCGGCACCACGCACAAGCACGTGCTACGCGGCTCGCACAACGACGGCCACCCCGAAGGCCCGCGTGCCGACATGTACCTGGAAGGCTCGGACCAGCACCGCGGCTGGTTCCATTCATCGCTGCTCACCGGCTGCGCCATTGACGGCCATGCACCGTACCGCAGCCTGCTGACGCACGGCTTTGCGGTGGATGGCGCCGGGCGCAAGATGAGCAAGTCGCTCGGCAACGTGGTCGTTCCGCAAGAGGTCACCGGCAAGCTCGGCGCAGAGATCCTGCGCCTGTGGGTCGCCTCCACCGACTACTCGGGCGAGCTGTCGATCTCCAAGGAGATCCTTGACCGCGTGATCGAGGTCTATCGCCGCATCCGCAATACGCTGCGCTTCCTGCTCGCCAACACTGCCGACTTCGACATTGCCAGCGATGCGGTGCCGGTCGAGCAGTGGATGGACATCGACCGCTATGCGCTGGCCTTTACCCGCCAGCTCGCACAGCAGGCCGAGGCCGACTACGCGAAGATGGAGTTCCACCGCGTGGTGCAGGCCCTGCAGGTGTTCTGTGCCGAGGACCTCGGCGCCTTCTACCTCGACATCCTCAAGGACCGCCTGTACACCACCGCGGCCGGCAGCCTGCCACGCCGTGCCGCGCAGACAGCGCTGTGGCACGTCACCCAGACGCTGCTCAAGCTGATGGCGCCGATCCTTTCCTTCACTGCCGAGGAAGCCTGGGCCATCCTCAACCCCGCCCGGGCGGGCGAGGAGGCCGACAGCGTGATGCTGCACAGCTTCCACGCCCTGCCCGCGCAAGAGGGCGAGGCCGGGCTCATCGCACGCTGGGAGATCATTCGGAGCGTCCGCAGCGAAGGCCTCAAGGTGATCGAAGCCCTGCGCACCGAAGGCAAGGTGGGCGCCTCGCTGCAAGCCGAACTCGAGCTCGCGCTCACCGCCGACAAGTTCGCCGCGCTGGCCAGTCTGGGTGAAGACCTGCGCTTCGTCACCATGACCTCGGGCGCACACCTGTCTGAGGTGGCCAGCGTCGACGACGAGCGCATCGTCGCCACGCCGAGCGGGGCGCAGAAGTGCGAGCGCTGCTGGCACTACGTCGACTCCGTCGGCAGCGACGCCGAGCATCCGAGCCTGTGCGGCCGCTGCGTGAGCAACCTGTTCGGCGAAGGCGAAATCCGCAGCCATGCCTGAGCTCTCAGCCACAATGACCACGCCCCGCGCACGCAGCGCCCTCCTCCTGATGCTGCCGTGGCTGCTGCTTGCAGCCGCGGTCGGCGTGCTCGACCAGGTCACCAAGCAGCTCGTGCTCGCAAACCTGCATTACGGTCAGGTCATCCCGATCACGGGCTTCTTCGACCTGGTGCTGGTATTCAATCCCGGCGCCGCGTTCAGCTTCCTGGCCGACCACGGGGGCTGGCAGCGCTGGTTTTTCACCATCCTGGCCCTGGTGATCAGCGCCTGGCTGCTGGTGATGATGTACCAGCACCGCCACGAGAAGATCCTGCCCGCTGCCTTCGCCCTGATCATCGGCGGTGCGCTGGGCAACGTTTACGACCGCCTCGTCCATGGCGCGGTCGTCGACTTCCTGCATTTTCATTACGCCGGCTGGAGCTGGCCGGCGTTCAACCTGGCTGACTCCGCGATCACCGTCGGTGTCGTGCTGATGCTGTGGGGACAACTCCGCAGCCCTCATGCGCAGCAGCCTTGAATAAGCCCCGGAGCCCGATCTTGAGCCAGACCATCGACGCCAACAGCCTCGTCACCCTGCACTACCGCATCTCGCTGCCCAACGGCCAACCGCTGATCAGCACCTTCAACGCCACGCCGGCGACGCTGCAGTTGGGCGCAGGCGAGATGCTGCCGGCCATGGAGAAGCTGCTCGTCGGCCTGGTGCCCGGTAGCCGCCACATCTTCGAGCTGGAGCCGGAGAACGCCTTCGGCCCCCACCGCGCCGAGCTGATCGAGCGCGTCAAGCGTGAGCACATGCCCGACGAGGACATCGAAGCCATGAGCATCATGGAGTTCACCGCGCCCGACGGCTCGCGCTACTCCGGCCTGGTGCGCGAAATCGACGACCAGTCGGCGCTCATCGACTTCAACCATCCGCTCGCGGGCAAGCACATCCACTTCGAGGTCGAGGTCATCGGTATTCTCTGACCACACCAAGCCCCACCCTGCCCCACACAGAGACAACAATGAGCGACAAGGAAATCCTGCTGGCCAACCCGCGCGGCTTCTGCGCCGGCGTGGAACGCGCGATCGAGATCGTAGAGCGTGCGCTCGCGCGCTTCGGTGCCCCCATCTATGTCCGCCATGAGGTCGTGCATAACAAGTTCGTGGTCGACGATCTGCGCAACAAGGGTGCAGTGTTCGTCGATGAGCTCGATGAGGTACCGAGCGGCAATACGGTGATCTTTTCCGCACATGGGGTGTCGCTGGCGGTGCGCGAAGAGGCGGAGAAGCGCGGCTTGCGCGTATTCGATGCCACCTGCCCGCTGGTCACCAAGGTGCACATCGAGGTCACCCGCATGCGTGAGCAGGGCCGCGAGATCATCATGATCGGCCACAAGGGCCACCCCGAGGTCGAAGGCACGATGGGTCAGGTCGCGACCGGCATCCACCTTGTCGAAACACCCGAGGACGTCGCCGCGCTGCAGGTGGCGAATCCGGAGCTGCTGGCTTATGTCACCCAGACCACGCTGTCGGTCGATGATGCGGCAACCATCGTCAACGCCCTGCGTGCGCGCTTTCCGAACATCGCCGGCCCGAAGAAGGACGACATCTGCTACGCCACCCAGAACCGCCAGGATGCGGTGAAGTTCATGACTCCGTATGCGGACGTGGTGTTCGTGGTGGGCTCGAAGAACAGCTCCAACTCCAACCGCCTGCGTGAAGTGGCCGAGCTTCGCGGCGTACCCGCCTACCTGGTGGACAACGCGGCCGGCATCGATCCGGCCTGGATCGAAGGCAAGCGTCGTATCGGCGTTACGGCAGGCGCCTCGGCGCCGGAGGTGCTGGTCGAGGAAGTCATCGCACGCCTCGAGGCGCTCAGCGGCGGCGCCGTGCGCAATCTCGACGGCGTCCCCGAGAAGGTGACCTTCCCGCTGCCCAAGGAATTGCAGGACGCACGCTGAAAGCGGGCAGGCATTAAGCAGAAACCCTCGCCGCAAAGCGAGGGTTTCTGCTTTCTTCATGAGGCCATCGGGCCCGGTCGCGCCTAGGCGCCGATGTGTTCCGCCATGATGCGGCGGTAGAACTCGTGGAAGTGCTGCATGCCGTCCTCGAAGGGCGATTGGTACGGCCCGACTTCGTTGCGGCCTTCCTTGAGCAGTGCCAGCCGACCACGATCCATACGCTCGGCGATGTCATCGTCCTCGATCGCGGTTTCCATGTAGGCCGCCTGCTCCGCCTCCACGAACTCGCGCTCGAACTCGACGATATCCTCGGGGTAGTAGAACTCCACGACGTTGGTGGTCTTGTCCACGTCGGTCGGGATCAGGGTACTGACCACGAGCACATGCGGATACCACTCCACCATGATGTTGGGGTAGTAGGTCAGCCAGATCGCGCCGTGCTCAGGCTTCTTCTCGCCGTAGTACTCGAGCACCGCCTTGTGCCACTTGGCATAGGTGGCCGAGCCCGGCTTGGCGAGGGAGGTGATGCCGACCTGCTGCACCGAATACCAGTCACCGAACTGCCAGCTGAGGTCGTCGCAGGTCACGAAGTTGCCCAGGCCGGGATGGAAGGGCACGACGTGGTAGTCCTCGAGATAGACCTCGATGAAGGTCTTCCAGTTGTAGTTGCACTGATGAATCTCGACCCGATCGAGCTTGTAGCCGGAAAAGTCGAGCTGGGGCGCGACCTTCATGCCGGCCAGGTCTTCATTGGCCGAGCGCGGCCCCTTGAAGAGCAGCCCGTGCCAACTCTCCAGACCGTCGCGCTTGAGACCCAGGCAGGGCTTTTGCGCGAAGTGTGGAGCGCCGATGAGTTCGCCCTGCTGGTTGTAGGTCCACCGATGAACCGGGCAGACGACGTGCTCGGTCGTGCCACTGCCCTGCAGCATGATGGCCTGGCGGTGGCGGCAGATGTTGGACATCTGGTGCACGCCGTGCTCGGTGCGGAACAGCAGCTTGGCGTGGTCAAGCCACTCCAGCGAACGGTAGTTGCCGACCTCGGGAACCATCAGCTCATGGCCGACGTACCCCGGACCGGCATCGAAGAGGAGCTTCTTCTCCAGTTCGAAAACCTTCTCGTCGAAGTACCAGGAAACAGGCAGTTGGGAGGCAGCCTGGGCCAATTGAGCCTTGGAAGCGATGTCGGACATCCCCGAACCTCCTCTTGCGGACAAGAAATCCGGAAAAATAAACGAGTTAGTGTAAGCCAGCCGTTGTTTGACCGCCAGACCTGCGATCGGTTATTTTCCGGCTTTTGCCGCGCAGATATTCATCCATGCCAAAGTCGGCACCCGCCCCCAAGTCCTTCGAAGCCGCGGTTTCGGAACTCGAAGCCATCGTCCAGGAGATGGAAGCGGGCAAGCTTCCACTGGAGGAATCCCTCGTGCGCTATCAGCGTGGCGTAAGCCTGCTGCGTTATTGTCAGGGCACGCTTGCCGACGCCGAACAGCGCGTGCGGCAGCTCGAAGGTGATGCCCTGGTCGATTTCGACACCGGGGCGCCTGGCACCAAGGCCGTCGGGGGCGAACAATGATCGATACGCACAAGGGTGGAGACTTCCGCGACTGGATGGCAGGCATCCAGGCACGCACGGAGACGGCCCTGGCCGAGGTGTTGCCCGAGGCCACGATCGCCCCGGCGCGCCTGCATTCCGCCATGCGCTACGCGGTGCTCGGCGGCGGCAAGCGGGTACGCCCCCTGCTTGCACATGCGGCAGGCGAACTCGCCGGCGCAGACGCCCGCCACCTGGATCGCGTCGCCTGTGCAGTCGAACTCATCCATGCCTACTCGCTCGTTCATGACGACTTGCCGTGCATGGACGACGATGTGCTGCGCCGTGGCAAGCCCACGGTGCACGTCGAGTACGACGAAGCGACGGCGCTGCTTGCTGGCGACGCCCTGCAGACGCTCGCCTTCCAGACGCTCGCCGACAACATTCCCGGGCTCGAGCCAGCGGTGCGGGTGGAGATGCTCGCCCAGCTCGCGCTCGCCTCGGGTTCGCGCGGCATGGCAGGCGGCCAGGCCATCGACCTTGCCTCGGTCGGCGTGCAGCTGACGCGCGAGGAGCTCGAGTTCATGCATGTACACAAGACCGGCGCGCTGATCCGCGCCGCCGTGCTGCTGGGCGCTCGCGCAGGAGGCCGCCTGTCGGCGGCAGACCTTGGCCGCCTGGACCACTATGGCAAAGTGATCGGGCTGCTGTTCCAGGTCGTCGACGACATCCTCGACGCCGAAGCTGACACTGCCACGCTGGGCAAGACGGCCGGCAAGGACGCCGACAACGACAAGCCGACCTATGTGAGCCTGCTCGGCCGTACCGAGGCCCGCCGCCTCGCCGAGGACATGCTCGCCGACGCGCAGCGCACGCTGGCCCCTTTTGGCACGGGCGCCGGCCGCCTGTCCCAGCTCGCCGACTACATCGTGCATCGCGCCTTCTGAAGTCGCTGCGAAGCCCGAAACAACATGCAAGGAACGCCGGATCCCATGGCCACCTACCCCCACCTGGAACGCATCTCCTCCCCCGCCGACGTGCGCGCACTCGAGCGCAGGGAGCTGACGACCCTCGCCGACGAACTGCGCGCCTTCCTGATCGAGTCGGTATCGCGCACGGGCGGCCACCTGTCGTCCAATCTCGGCACTGTCGAGCTGACGATCGCGCTCCATCACGTGTTCAACACGCCTCATGACCGCATCGTCTGGGACGTCGGCCACCAGACCTACGGCCACAAGGTGCTTACCGGCCGCCGCGAGGCGATGGGCGGGCTGCGCCACTGGGGTGGCATCTCCGGCTTCCCGCGCCGCTGCGAAAGCGAGTACGACACCTTCGGCACGGCGCATTCGTCGACCTCGATCTCGGCCGCGCTCGGCATGGCGGTCGCAGCACGGGCACGCAAGGAGGACCGCCACGCGATCGCCGTGATCGGCGATGGCGCGATGTCCGCCGGGATGGCCTTCGAGGCCCTCAACAATGCCGGCGACATGGACGACCTGAACCTGCTGGTCATCCTCAACGACAACGAGATGTCGATCTCTCCTCCCGTTGGCGCGCTGACCAAGATCCTCGCACGCATGCTGTCGGGCTCGACCTACAACACCGCGCGCAGAGTCGGCGAAAAGGTGCTGGGCATCGCACCGCCGGTCGCCGAGCTTGCACGCAAGGTCGAAGAGTACGCCAAGGGCATGATCAGCCCGGGCACCCTGTTCGAAGAGTTTGGCTTTCACTATTACGGGCCGATCGACGGCCACGACCTCGATGCCCTCATCCCCACACTGCAGAACCTGAGAAAGCTCAAGGGCCCGCAGTTCCTGCACGTGATCACGCGCAAGGGCCAGGGCTACAAGCTCGCCGAAGCCGACCCCATCCTCTACCACGGCGTCTCCAAGTTCGACCACACGGCGGGCATCGAGACCGGCAAGGGCGGCGGCAAGCTGACCTACACCCAGGTATTCGGCGACTGGCTGTGCGACATGGCAAAGGCCGACCCGCGCATCGTCGGCATCACCCCGGCGATGCGCGAAGGCTCGGGCCTGGTGCGCTTTGCCCAGGAGCACCCGGACCGCTACTTCGACGTCGGTATCGCGGAGCAGCATGCCGTCACCTTCGCCGCCGGGCTGGCCTGCGAGGGCTTCGTACCCGTGGTGGCGATCTACTCGACCTTCCTGCAGCGCGCCTACGACCAATTGATCCACGATGTCGCCCTGCAGAACCTGCAAGTGGTGTTCGCGATCGACCGCGGAGGCCTGGTCGGTGCCGATGGAGCCACCCACCACGGCGCATTCGACCTCTCCTATCTCACCTGCATCCCGAATATGGTCGTGATGGCGCCCTCCAACGAGGATGAATGCAGGCAGATGCTGTACACCGCCGTCAGCCACCCGGGGCCGTCGGCGGTGCGCTACCCGCGCGGCGGCGGCACCGGCGTCGCACCTCAGGCGCGCATGCAGGCGCTCCCGATCGGCAAGGGCGAGGTCGTGCGCGAAGGCCGGCGCGTCGCCCTGATCGCGTTCGGCAGCATGGTCGGCGTTGCGCTCGACGTGGGCGCGCAGATCGATGCCACGGTCGCCAACATGCGCTTCATCAAGCCCCTGGACGAAGCGCTCGTTGCGCGCCTGGCCGCCGACCACGATCTGCTCGTCACGCTCGAGGAGAACGCGCTCATCGGCGGCGCCGGCAGCGAAGTGGCTCGCGTCGTCGACGGCCTGGCAGCGCGGCCACGCATGCTGCGCCTGGGCCTCCCCGACCGCTTCATCGACCACGGCGACCAGGCCCAACTGCTGGCCTCGGTCGGACTCGACCGCGATGGCATCCTCGCTCGCATCCAGCACAGCCTGGACATCGACGCCACCACCAAAAGTTGAGCATTTTTGTCGGGAAAGCTAAGATTCGGGCCAGGTGCAACTCGTTTGCACCTGGCCCGATCACCATGAAACGAGAGAAACGCCAATGAACGACCCCATCGATCTCGCCATGCCCGACGTCCAGAGCAGCGCGGACAGCCGCCAGATCGCGATCAACAAGGTCGGGATCAAGTCGATCCGCCACCCGGTGAAAGTCGCCGACAAGGCGGGCGGCGTGCAGCACACGGTGGCGAGCTTCAACATGTACGTCGGCCTGCCCCACAACTTCAAGGGCACCCACATGTCGCGCTTCGTCGAGATCCTCAACGACAACGAGCGCGAGATCTCGGTGGAGTCCTTCGAGCCCATGCTGCGTGCGATGGTCGAGCGTCTCGAGGCCGAGACCGGCCACGTCGAGATGAGCTTCCCGTACTTCATCAACAAGACCGCGCCGGTGTCCGGTGTGAAGAGCCTGATGGACTACGAAGTGTGCTTCATCGGCTCGATCCGCGAGGGTGGCCATTACGAGTTCTCGATGAAGGTGGTGGTACCTGTCACCAGCCTGTGCCCCTGTTCGAAGAAGATCTCGGAGTACGGCGCCCACAACCAGCGCTCTCACGTCACCGTGAACGCGGTCCTCAACGACCACCTGTGGATCGAGGAAATGGTCCAGTTGGTCGAGTCCCAGGCATCGTGCGAGTTGTTCGGCCTGCTCAAGCGGCCTGACGAGAAGTGGGTCACCGAACGTGCCTACGACAACCCGAAATTCGTCGAGGACATGGTGCGCGACGTCGCCGCCCAACTCCAGCGCGAACCCCGCATCGACGCCTACGTCGTCGAGTCGGAGAATTTCGAGTCGATCCACAACCATTCGGCCTACGCCCTGATCGAGCGCGACAAACGCATTGCCGCCTGCGGGTAGTGCCGATCAAGACACCTGATCGGCCAATCGGCAAGGGCAATGACACGCCCAAGCGCAAGACGTTAATATAAGCATTCCATTAACTACTGGAATGCATGTAATGTCCAAGTCCTTTGTCCAGATCACCACCGACGTGTCCAAAGCCCTCGCCACGCTGCGAAAGGAAACGCCCGAGACGATGCAGGGCTTCGGCACGATGGCCAAGGGCGCCTTGCAGGACGGCGCGCTGAGCGAGCTGCAGAAGGAACTGATTGCGCTTGCGATCGCCGTCACCCAGCGCTGCGACGCCTGCGTCGGCTTCCATGTCAAGGCGCTGATCCGGCTCGGTGTGAGCCGCGAGCAGTTCATGGAGACGCTGGGGGTATGCACCTACATGGGCGGCGGCCCTGCCCTCATGTACGCCGCCGAAGCCGTCCGCGCGTATGAGGAAATGCTGCCACGCACGGCCTGAAGCGGTCCGCGAAAAAAAGCGTTCACTTTTTCTGCGGATTCACTATAATGCCGACCTTCGAGCGGAGAGGTGGCAGAGTGGTCGAATGTACCTGACTCGAAATCAGGCGTAGGTGCGAGCCTACCGTGGGTTCGAATCCCACCCTCTCCGCCAAAAAACAGTTGAAGTTGCGGCAGCAAAAGATATAATGCCGCTCCTTCGCAGTGCAGCACAAAGCGCCCGTAGCTCATCTGGATAGAGTACCTGGCTACGAACCAGGGGGTAGGAGGTTCGAATCCTTCCGGGCGCGCCAAACAAGCCTTCCGACTTCGGGCTCTAAACGATATCGGCAACGCGCCCGTAGCTCATCTGGATAGAGTACCTGGCTACGAACCAGGGGGTAGGAGGTTCGAATCCTTCCGGGCGCGCCAGACAGCCGAAAAAGGCCCGGTCAATCGACCGGGCCTTTTTCATTCCTGCGCGCTGAAGGGCGCTCGGTTAAGCTGTCGCCTTTATCCCATACACCCCGAAATGCCCGACGCCCATCACCTGCTCGGCCTGCAGCCTGGCGCCTCGCGCGCCCAGATCAAGCGCGCCTTCCGCCAGTTGGCGATGCAATGGCACCCGGACCGCAATCCCGCTCCGGATGCCGTCGAGCACTTCAAGGCGCTTCGGCGTGCGCATGACGCCCTGCTCGAAGCCTTGCTCGAGGACACGGACGCCGATGTCGAAACGGCCGCGACCGAGGCGGCCGAGCACGCGCAGCAACGGGCAACGGAGCGCGGCGCCGACCGCTGGGAAACGCTCGAGATCAGCTTCGAGGAAGCCTTCGCCGGCGGCGCGAGGGCGATATGCGTTCGCAGCCCCCTGCCCTGCGCGCATTGCAATGGCAGCGGCACCGAAGAGGTCAGCGTCAGCCAGGTGTGCGCCCTCTGCCATGGCTCGGGGCGCCTGCGCACTGCGCAGGGGCTCGTGCACTGCGACGCCTGTGACGGGCGCGGTTATACACGCACGCGCGCGTGCAGAGCTTGTGGCGGCAGTGGCGAGCAGGTCGGCGAACGCTGGCTGGAAGTCACACTGCCACCCGGGCTGGTTGACGACGATACTCTGCGCCTTGCCGGCGAGGGCGAGCCGCATGCCGACCCCGGCCACCCGCGTGGAGATCTGCGCCTGAGAGTCAGGCTCAGCCCACACCGCATCTTCCGCCGCGAAGGCAGGAACCTCGTCGTGCAGCGCCCGGTCAGTGCACTTCGCATGCTGGTTGGCGGCAGCCTGCGCATCCCGCACCCCGCGGGCATGCGTAGCGTGACGCTCGATGCGGGCCTCGCTCATTGCCGCCAGTTGCGCGTCGAAGGGGCGGGCTTCCCCGCACGTGCGGGGCGCGCTGCCGGCGACCTGATCGTCGAGTTCATACCGATGCTGCCCGAAGCACTCGACGCGCGTGTGCGCGCCTTGATCGAGCAGCTCGACAACGAACTCGGCGCCAGTGCGGAGCGCCACCTGCCCGAGCTTGCGCGCTGGGAAGCCGACTGGCTGACCGACTGACGCTGGCGCAAACAGACGCGGCACTGCGGCGGCAGGCCCCATCGGCCGTATAATTAGCAAAAACTGATAAACATGCAGCCCCGCTGCACCCAGGGCCTTGTCGAATGCGCCGTTTGCTTCCGTTGCTGATCATCGCGCTTGCCGTTGCCGGTTTCATCGGTCTGCGCGCTACCCGTCCAAGCGCACCTGCCGTCGAAACCCGCGAGAGAGTCTGGCAGGTCGAGACCCACACGCTGCAGGCCGCGGCGCTGCATCCCACGCTCGTGCTCTACGGCCGCGTCGAGGCGCCCGACCGTTTGCGCGCAGCGGCGCCAGTCAGTGCCCGCATCCTCGAACTGCGGGTGCGTGACGGCGACCGCGTAGAAGCCGGCGCAGTGCTCGCCCGGCTCGACCCGCGTGACCTCGCCCCGCGCCTCGAACGTGCGAAGGCAGACCTGGAGCGCGAACGCATCCGCCATCGCAGCGACCAGCAGGCCCTCGAACAGGAGCGCACCCTTGTGCAATTGGCGGACGCAAGGCTTACCCGCCTCGAACGCCTCAAGGACGCACGACTGGGAGCGGAGAGCGCGGTGGATCAGGCGCGCGAGGAACGCGCCCGCGCACAACTCGCCCTGACGCAGCGCCAACAGGCGATCGCGGAGCACCCTGCCCGCCTTGCACAGCTGCAGACGCAGCTCGCCGAGGCCATGCGCGACGCCGAGCGCGGTGAACTTGTGGCGCCCTTCGCAGCGCGGATCGGTACGGTGGAAGTCGCTGCGGGCGATCAGGTGCAGGCCGGCCAGACCCTGCTCAGCCTGTATTCGTCCGATGCACTCTACCTGCGCGCCCGCGTACCGGCGCTCTACGCCGAGGAACTGCGCGCAGCGCTCACCCGCGGCGAGCACCTGCATGCCCGTGCCGATTTCGGTGCCACCCCGTTGCGCGCCCACCTTGAACGCATCAGCGGTGAGGCCGACGCGCGCGGCGTGGATGTGCTGCTGCGCATCGAGGATGCCGACCGGGTACCGGTGGGCGCCTTCGTCAATGCGGTCCTCGATCGCCCGCTGGCCAACGACATCTTCGCGATCCCACCCACCGCTTTGCATGGTGGGGACCGCCTCTACCTGATCGAGAATGGGCGACTGCGGGGGCTGAACATCACGCGTGCGGGCGAGCGTCGAAGCGGTGATCAGGTTCAGCTGCTCGTGCGTGGGGACGCGCTCGCGAACGGCATGCAGGTTCTGAGTACCCACCTGCCCCATGCCATCGACGGCCTCGCCGTGGCTGTGGTCGAACGGACGGCACAATGAAGCACAGCAGCGTCCTGCAGATGCTGGCTGGCCACAAGGTGGCGGCCAATGTGCTGATGTTGCTCGCCTTCGTACTGGGCGCTATCGGCCTGACACGCATGAACGTGCAGTTCTTCCCCAGTTTCGAGCTCGATGTGATCTCGGTGCGGGTGATCTGGACCGGTGCCTCGGCCGAGGATGTCGAAACAGGGATCACCACGCCGCTGGAGGAGCGCCTGAAGACGGTCGACGGCCTCAAGCGCATGAGCTCCACGTCTGCCCAAGGCATCTCGAGCATCACACTGGAGCTCAACGAGGGGACGGACGCGCTGCTCGCGCTGGACCAGGTGCGCCAGCGCGTAGATGAATTCCGCAACCTGCCGCGCGACGCCGAGACCCCCGAGGTCAGCCGCATCTCGCGTTATGAGCCGATCGCCCGCCTGCTGGTACGAGGCAACAGCGTAGACGAGCTGCGGCCCTGGGTGCGGCGGTTCGAGAGCGAGCTGCTGGCCGCCGGCATAGACCGCGTCACCATCACCGGCCTGCCGGAAGAACGCATTGCAATCGAGGTGCCCTCGGCGGCACTCGAGAGTCTGGGACTGTCCCTTGTCGAGGTCGGTGAGCGGATCGGTCAGCTCGCACGCGACGTGCCAGCGGGCATAGCCGGCGAGATCGACGGCGCACGAGAGATACGCGGCCTGGAGCAGCGCCGAAGCGCCGAGGCCTTCGCCAACCTGCCGGTGCTGAGCGATCAGGACGGTGTGGTCCGCCTGGGCGAGATTGCTACCCTCACTCGCGAGCCCCGCGGCAACGAACTCGCGCTGTTCGAGCGCGGCGACAGCGTGGTCGAGTTGCAATTGCAGCGCAGCGAGAGCGGACATTCGCTCAAGGCTGCACGCGTGCTCGACGACTGGCTGGAGAAGACCCGCCCCACCCTGCCACCGAGCGTGCAGCTCGAAGTGTTCGATGCGCAATGGCAGCTGATCAGCGACCGCATCGGCCTGCTCGTGAGCAACGGCCTTTCCGGGCTGCTGCTCGTGGTCGCGGTGCTCTATTTCTTCCTCCCCGCACGCGTGGCGCTGTGGGTGATGATCGGCATTCCGACCGCCTTCCTCGCCACGCTCGGGCTGATGTTCGCGTTCGGTGGCACGATCAACATGATGAGCCTGTTCGCGCTCATCATGGCGCTGGGCATCATCGTCGACGACGCCATCGTGGTCAGCGAGGACGCCGACACTCACCGCCAGATGGGAGAAGGTCCGACGCAGGCCGCGCTGGGCGGAGCACGGCGGATGTTGTGGCCGGTGGTGGCGGCGTCGCTGACCACGGTAGCCGCCTTCCTGCCCCTGATGATGGTGGGCGGCATCATCGGCAACATCCTTGGCGACATTCCGTTCGTGATGATCATGGTCATCATCGCCTCGCTGCTGGAGAGCTTCCTGATCCTGCCGGCCCACCTGCGCATGGCGCTCGCCGGCGAGGCCGGGCTGCACCACTCCCATCTGCGCGAGCGGCTCGACCGCGCCTTCGCCGGCTTTCGCGACTGCCGCTTCCGCCGCCTGGTCGAACTCAGCCTGGCCTGGCGCGGCACCACGGTCGCGCTCAGTATCGGCTTGATGGTGATGGCTGTCGGCATGATCGCCGGCGGACGGATCGGCTTCGTGTTCTTCCCCTCCCCCGAGGGCCAAGTGGTGTTCGCCAACGCCACCTTCGTCGCCGGGACGCCGCGCCAGCACACCGAAGCCTTCCTGAACGAACTCGAGCGCGCACTGTTCGAGGCCGAGGCGGAATTGGGCGGCGGTCTGGTGCAGACGGCCGTCGCGCGCCTGGGCGGCACGATCAGCAGCGGTGCGGGCTCGAGCGCACGCGGCGATCAGCTCGCCGGCATCATGGTCGAGCTCACCCCACCCGACACACGGGAAGTTCGCAACGAGCGCTTCCTCGCCGCCTGGCGCGCCAAGCTGCCCCCGGTTGCCGGCCTCGAACTGCTTACTTTCACGGCCCGCCAGTCCGGACCTCCCGGCCGCGACCTGAACATCCGCCTCACCGGCGACGATGCCGATGCGCTCAAGCGCGCGGCACTGGAGCTTGCGGAAACCCTCAAGAGCCTGCCGGGGGTGAGCGAGACCGAGGACGACATGCCCTTCGGCCGCGAGCAGTTGGTCTATCGACTCACCCCGGCAGGCGAAGCGCTCGGCCTCACCACCGAGAGCCTGGGTCGCCAGCTGCGCGCCGCCTTCGATGGTGCGCTCGCCCAACTCGTTCAGGTCGGCCGCGACGAACTCGAGGTCCGCGTCATGCTCCCGCGTGACGAACGCAGCCGGCTCGACGTCTTCGATCGCATCACCGTCAGCCTGCCTGACGGCCGCTTCGCCCCGCTCGGGACGGTAGCGAGCTGGGAGTCAAGGCGGGGCTTCGAGGCCCTGCGCCATGCCCAGGGGCGGCTCGCGGTGGAGGTGTCGGGGGCAGTCGATAGCGAGGTGAACAACGCGAATGCGATTCAGGCCGAACTGGCCCGCGACGCCCTTCCGGGCCTGGCTGCCCGCCATGGCATCGAGTACAGCTTCGAAGGGCGCTCGGCCGACCAGCGCGAAACCATAGCGGATATGCAGACCGGGCTGGTAATCGGGCTCGGCTTGATCTACCTGGTGCTGGTGTGGTCGTTCTCGTCCTGGAGCTGGCCGCTGGTAGTGATGTCCGCCATCCCGCTCGGACTCGCCGGCGCCATCTTCGGCCACTGGCTGCTCGACATCGATCTCACCATCCTGTCGATGTTCGGCTTGTTCGGCCTGGCCGGCATCGTGGTGAACAACTCGATCATCCTGGTGACGCTGTTCAAGGAATTGCACCACAAGGGAGCCGCCCTGCAGGATGCCCTGGTCGGCGCGTCCTGTGGCCGTCTACGCGCCGTACTGCTGACCTCGCTCACCACCATCGGCGGGCTGACGCCGCTGCTCTTCGAGCGCTCGCTGCAGGCCCAGTTCCTGATCCCGATGGCGACCTCGATTGCCTTCGGGCTAGGCTTCTCCGCCCTGCTGGTGCTGTTCTTCGTGCCGGCGCTGCTGTCGCTGCTGGAGAGCTTCCACGACTGGAGCGCGCGCCGCAACGTGCGCCCCGCGGCAGCCGCCTGAATGGGCGCTGGCGCGGGCTGTAGTGCGGATCGCTGTCAGAGCGGCGCTTCGATGCGCTCGACACCGCCCATGTAGGGGCGCAGCGCGGCCGGGATAAGGATCGAGCCATCAGCCTGCTGGTGGTTCTCGAGCACCGCCACCAGGGTGCGACCCACAGCCAAGCCCGAACCATTGAGCGTATGCACCAGTTCGTTCTTGCCCTGAGCGTTCTTGAAGCGCGCCTGCATGCGCCGCGCCTGGAAGGCCTCGCAGTTCGAGCAGCTCGAGATCTCGCGATAGGTATTCTGGGCCGGTAGCCAGACCTCGAGGTCGTAGGTCCTTGCTGCCGAGAAGCCCATGTCGCCGGTGCACAGAGTGATGACACGGTAGGGCAGTTCGAGCTTCTTCAGGATGGCTTCGGCATGACCGACCATCTGCTCGAGCGCCTCGTCGCTCTTGCCCGGCTCGACGATCTGCACCATTTCCACCTTGTCGAACTGGTGCTGGCGGATCATGCCGCGCACGTCGCGCCCGCCGCTGCCCGCCTCGGAACGGAAGCAGGGGCTGTGCGCAGTCAGGCGGATGGGCAATTGGTCGAGCGTCAACACCTCCTCGCGCACGCTGTTTGTGAGCGTGATCTCGGCGGTTGGGATCAGGTACTGCTCCAGCCCCTCCTCGTCACCTCCGCGCAGCACCCAGAACAGATCTTCCTTGAACTTGGGCAACTGGCCGGTACCGTACAGCGCCTCGCGATTGACGATGTAGGGCGTGTAGCACTCGGTGTAGCCGTGCTCGAGCGTGTGCGTATCCAGCATGAACTGTGCGAGGGCGCGATGCAGACGCGCGATCGGACCGCGCAGGAAGGCAAAGCGCGACCCCGACAGCCTGGCGCCGGTGTCGAACTCGAGGCCGAGCGGCGCACCGAGGTCTACATGGTCGCGCAGCTCAAAGTCGAACTGGCGCGGATTGCCCCAGCGCCGGACTTCGACGTTGCCGGACTCGTCCTCTCCCACCGGCACATCGGCCTGAGGCAGGTTCGGCAGGCGCGAGGCGAAGTCGTTGATGCGTTCGAGCAGTCCGGGAAGCGCCTGCTCGCAGGCTTTGAGCTCCTCGCCGAGCTGACCGACCTCGGCCATGACCGCCGTCGCGTCCTCGCCCTTGCCCTTGAGCATGCCGATCTGTTTGGAGAGCGCGTTGCGCCGGGCCTGTAGTTCCTGCGTACGGGTCTGCAGGGCCTTGCGTTCGTCCTCAAGGGCCTGGAAGCCGGCTACGTCAAGGACCAGGCCGCGTGTGGCAAGGCGGGCGGCAACACTGTCGATCTGGTTGCGGAGAAGCTGGATATCGAGCATCGGGCAATTCCTGTTTGTTTCTGTAATCAGCTGCATGGCGACGAAAGCTCACGTTCCATCACACGGAAAGCGCTTTAACACCAAGCTAATGAAGACTTTTCACGACGCACTGAACTGATGTCGCAGTGCAAAAATTAGTTTTTCCAATCAATAACTTGAGAAGTTGACGCTACGTAAATTGAACTTGCAAAACGCAGCCGGTCAATTAACCTTGTAGGAGAAACCAAGCCGCGCCAGACGGCACAACCTTGGAGGAGTACGGCATGCTATCGATTCGTGACTGCCTTGACTATTGCGACGTAACCGATGACGAGGTCGCCCTGATCGCCGAACACGAGGACATACCCGACGTCGCAGCGGCCCAGGTGGTATGTGGCCTCGTGCAGACCCCGGAAGGTGTGATGGTGCTGACCCAGTTCATGGTCGAACTGATCGAGCGCGCAAACGCGCGCGGCGATGTCGAAAAGGCGCGCCGCGCAGCCAAGGTCTGCGAGCGCTTCATGGCCGACCACCCCCTGCCTCACTGAGCCCCTCATCGCCCTGATCGCCCGCATCGCCTGGTCCATGCGGGCCGTGGCGTGAAACGGACATCGCTGCATCAGCCCGTTTCACGCCATGTTCCGGGCGTGTGCCGACGGCCGATTGCGCAGCGGCGTCGAGATCGCGCAGGCGTGCAAGCTTCTCGGCTATCCGGCCTTCCATGCCACGCGGCGTGGGCTGGTACCAGCCGGGCGGATCCATCCCATCGGGGAGATATCGTTCGCCGGCAGCGTAGGCATCGGGCTCGTCATGGGCATAGCGATAGGCCTTGCCGTAGTCGAGCGACTTCATGAGCTTGGTGGGTGCATTGCGCAGGTGCAGGGGTACAGGCCGGGATGCATCCTTGGCTACAAAGGCGCGCGCAGCATTATAGGCCTTGTACGCCGCATTCGACTTTGCCGCACAGGCGAGGAAGATCGTTGCCTGTGCGAGCGCGAGCTCCCCCTCCGGCGAGCCCAGACGCTCATAGGTAGCTACCGCACTGAGCGCCATCTCCAGCGCGCGCGGGTCAGCCAGGCCAATGTCTTCGACCGCCATGCGGATCAACCTGCGCCCCAGGTAGAGCGGATCGGCACCGCCGTCCAGCATCCGACACAACCAGTAGAGCGATGCGTCCGGATCCGAGCCGCGCACGGACTTGTGCAGGGCCGAGATCTGGTCATAGAAGGCCTCGCCACCCTTGTCGAACCGGCGCAGGTTGCGTGCCAGCGCCTGGTCGACAAACGCAGGCGTCACCGCGCCCAGGCCCGCCGTCTCGGCGGCGACCTGCAACTGCTCGATCAGGTTCATCAACCGCCGCGCGTCACCATCGGCAAAGCCGATCAGGCGTTCGCGCGCTGCAGGCTCGAAATCGAGTTCCGGGCAGGCCAAGGTACGCGCGCGCTCGAACAGCCTCTCCATTGCCTCCGCATCGAGAGCCTCGAGCACATAGACGGCTGCTCGCGACAGCAGTGCCGAATTGACCTCGAAGGACGGGTTCTCGGTCGTGGCGCCGATGAAGGTGACCAGACCTTGCTCGACGTATGGCAGGAAGGCGTCCTGCTGACCCTTGTTGAAACGATGCACCTCATCGACGAACAGCAGGGTGTGGCGGCCACGGGCCTTGGCAGCCTGCGCCTGCTGGATCGCTTCACGGATCTCCTTGACCCCGGAGAACACCGCCGACAAGGCAATGAACTCGGCATCGAAGCCCAGCGCCATCAAGCGCGCAAGCGTCGTCTTGCCCACCCCCGGTGGCCCCCACAGGATCATCGAGTGCGGACGACCGGACTCGAAAGCAAGCCGCAGCGGCTTGCCCGGCCCCAGCAGGTGAGCCTGGCCTGCCACTTCGTCCAGGCTGCGCGGGCGCATGCGCTCAGCGAGTGGCACGCGTGGCGGCTCAATGGTGTCGAACAGGTCGGCCATCGGCATCCTCAGCGAATAGGTAGCGCCACCGGGGTGGCGTGCATCCCCAGTGTGCACGCTCGATGGGTGATCAACGCAGTGCCGCCCCCTGCCTGCCGGCTGCCTCCGCGGGTGCCTCGCCGATCAGGTCGGCACCAGCGGGCACGCTGAAGCGGAAACGGTCGTCGGCAAGCACAGGATTCGTACGCAGCCGAGTGAAACGGATCGAGGTAGTCTGGCCAAAGTTGTCGCGCATTTCCATCTCACGCAGTTGGCCGTCGGCCATGCCGATGCGCAAGGCCTCGAAACCACTGTCGCTGCGCAAGGGGCGTGCATCGACCCAGGCGACCCCATCATGCACACCGCCGTCGCCCAGCTCGAAACTGTCGTCGAGCTCGCCGCTACCGAACAGGATGGCGGCAGGCGTCGCCCCCAGCGCGTCGCCGATCGCGCGCACAGTGACCTGATTGAGATCGGGATCCCAGGTCCACAAGGCGCTGCCATCGCCAACCAGCACTTGCCGGTAGGGCTGGACATACTCCCAGTGGAACTTCCCCGGCCGCGCGTAGGCGAAGCTGCCCGCCGCCTGCTGCGGCCGACGCCCGGAGCGTGCGCTCACCACCTGCTCGAACTCGCCCTCGGCGCTGCGCACCTCGGCAACGAAACTGCGCAGTTGAGCAACACCGTCCGCGGCCTGTGCAAGTGCTGCCGTGGTCAGCAACACGATCATGCTCGCCCCGCGCCCCAATGCGCCAATGCGCAGTCCGGAAAATCTCATTCGCCCTCCTTGGCCGGGACGATCACTTCCCGGTTGCCATTGCTGCCCATCGCCGACACGAGGCCGGCACGCTCCATCTGCTCGATCAGGCGCGCAGCGCGGTTGTAACCGATGCGCAGGTGACGCTGCACGAGTGAAATCGATGGCCTGCGGGTCTTGATGACCACTTCCACGGCCTGGTCGTAGAGCGGGTCCGCCTCGTCATCGCCGCCGTCACCACCACCGAGCGCCGCCTCAAGGTCGTCTTCGGCAGCCGCCAGGATGCCTTCGACGTAATCCGGCGGCCCACTCTTCTTGAGGTGGTCGACGACCTTATGCACCTCGTCGTCCGCGACGAAGGCGCCATGCACGCGCACAGGCAGGCCGGTGCCCGGCGCCAGGTAGAGCATGTCACCCATGCCGAGCAGCGTCTCGGCGCCCATCTGGTCCAGGATGGTGCGCGAGTCGATCTTGCTCGACACCTGGAAAGCGATACGGGTAGGCACGTTGGCCTTGATCAGGCCGGTGATCACATCCACCGACGGGCGCTGGGTAGCCAGGATCAGGTGAATGCCCGCCGCACGCGCCTTTTGCGCCAGGCGCGCAATGAGCTCCTCCACCTTCTTGCCCACCACCATCATCAGGTCGGCCAGTTCGTCGACCACGACCACGATGTAGGGCAGCGGCTCGAGCGGCTCTGGGTTCTCCGGGCTGATCGAGAACGGGTTGGTGAGCGGCTTCTCCGCCTTGCGTGCTTCCTGCACGGCCTTGTTGAATCCCGCAAGGTTGCGCACACCCACCGCTGCCATCAGCTTGTAGCGCTTGTCCATCTCGGTCACGCACCAGTTGAGCGCGTTGGCTGCATGCTTCATGTCGGTCACCACCGGCGCGAGCAGATGCGGGATGCCCTCGTAGATCGACAACTCGAGCATCTTCGGGTCGACCATGATCAGGCGCACGCGCTCGGGCTCACTCTTGTAGAGCAGCGACAGGATCATCGCGTTGATACCGACCGACTTGCCCGACCCGGTGGTGCCGGCCACCAGCAGGTGGGGCATCTTGGCGAGGTCGGCCACCACGGGCTGGCCGCCGATATCCTTGCCAAGCACGACGGTGAGTGGCGAATGAGCGTCCTGATACACCTTGGAGCCAATGATCTCGGACAGCCGCACCGTCTGGCGCTTGGGATTGGGCAACTCGAGTGCCATGCAGGACTTGCCCGGCACGGTCTCGACAACTCGGATCGACACCAGCGACAGCGCGCGCGCGAGATCCTTGGCGAGGTTGACCACCTGGCTACCCTTGACGCCGGTTGCGGGTTCGATCTCGTAACGGGTAATCACCGGCCCCGGATAGGCCGCCAGCACCTTCACTTCCACACCGAAATCGGCGAGCTTGTTCTCGATCACGCGCGAGGTGAACTCGAGCGACTCCGGCGACGGCGGCTCGACACCGCCACTTGCCGGATCGAGCAGCGCAACCGGCGGAATACCGCCTTCGCCGCTGTCGGCAAAGAGCGTCTGCTGGCGCTCTTTCTCGACACGTTCCGATTTCTGCACCGCCACGACGGCTGGCTCGATACGCAGCGGCGGCGCCGCGACCTTCTCGGTCTTGCGGCGGCGGGTCTCGACCACTGCTTCGCGCTTCTGGGCGATCTCACGGCCGACCTTCCGATCCTGCCAGCGCTGCCACGCCGCCTGGCTCGAGACGACAGCATGCTCAAGCCACAGGCCTACCCGCTCGACGACGGTCAACCAAGACACGCCGGTAAACAGCGACAGGCCGCAGGCTAGCAGGGTGAGCAGCATCAGCGTGCCGCCTGTGAAGCCGAAGTAGCGCTGCATGAGCGAGCCGAGCTCCATGCCGATCAGCCCGCCAGGCTCCAGCGGCACCGCCGCTCCGTGGGAGTGAAAGCGCAGGAACTCCAGCGCGCTGCTGGTCAACAGCACGACGAAGAAGCCCATCATGACGAAGATGAAGGAGCGGTGATCGAGCTCGAGACGATTCCTCAGCCGCCGGAAACCCCACAGCAAGCTGTATCCAAGGAAGACCACCCACCACCAGGACGACACGCCGAACAGATACAGCAGAAGGTCGGCGAGCCAGGCACCGAAACGGCCACCCGGGTTCGCAACCCGGGTCACCTCGGCGGCATGCGACCAGCCCGGGTCGGACTCGCTGTATCCGACCAGGATCAGCCCGACATACAGCGACATGACGCCCAGGATGAGCCAGCGCGCCTCCTGGAGCAGGAGCGAGATCTTTTCGGGCAGCGGCTGGGAACGAGGCGAGGAGCGCGACAGCATTGGAATGAGGGCCGATCGGGAGCGCCGGACGGCCATAGTGGTACGACGCCCGGATTATACGGGAAGGTCTCGCAGCTCGTTCCCGATGTTGCGGCTGCTCACAAAGGACGGCGCACGGGATCAGACGTCGCCGAGGCGCTCCTTGAGCACGATACCCTCGGCGCTTTCCTCGATGAGCCCTTGCTGCCCGAGATCCTTCATGACGCGGCTGACCATCTCGCGCGACGCGCCAATCATCTTCGCAATGTCCTGCTTGGAGACCTTGCGCACGACCACGGCGCGCCCCCCGACGTCCTCGGACATCTCGAGCAGCAGGCGTGCGACACGACCATAGACGTCCATCAGCGCCAGGCTCTCGATCTTGCGGTCGGCATTGCGCAGGCGTTCGGCCAGGTTGCACATGATGCGCCACGAGACGTCGAAGCTGTCCTGCATCAGGCGACGGAAATCCTGCTTGGCGATGAGCACAAGATCGGAGGGCACCACGGCGATCACCGAGGCCGAGCGCGGACGCTCCTCGAACATCCCCATTTCGCCGAACAACTCGCCTTGGCCGAGAATCGACAGGATGACCTCACGGCCATCCTCGTCGCTCACCACGACTTTCAGGCTGCCGGTCAGCACCAGGTACACGTAGTCGGAGCGGTCGCCGGCACACACCACGGCCTGCCCGCGCGGAAACCGGCGCATCATCGAGACGCGCGCAACGCTGCTCAGGACCTCATCGGACAAACCCTGGAAAAGCGAGAAAGTCTTCAGGGCAACGACGGACACGGCGGTGGGCTGGGACATGCTGGCTCCGGTAAACACGGGGAAGGTCGTCCAGTCAACGACATTTCTCATGAGTTTATACGATTGTCGGCAGCCAAATCCGCGCATCGTGAAATCTGTCACAGCGCACCCGCTGTCCGCAGCGTGACGCAGGCGCCGATTCACGCTTGCTATCGGCCCCATCGCCGCGGCATGCCGGGGGGTCGGCTATAATCGCGCCCTCATCTGCAACCCGCTGGAATGTCCCTCATGACCACGAAACACGCCCGCCTGCTCATTCTTGGCTCCGGCCCCGCCGGCTATACCGCGGCCGTCTATGCAGCCCGCGCCAACCTCAGCCCGGTGCTGATCACCGGCATTGCCCAGGGCGGCCAGCTGATGACCACGACGGAGGTCGACAACTGGCCTGCAGACGCCGACGGCGTGCTCGGCCCCGACCTCATGGCGCGCTTCCAGAAGCATGCGGAACGCTTCAACACCGAGATGATCTTCGATCACATCCATACCGTTAAGCTCGGCGAAAAGCCCTTCCGCCTGATTGGTGACGCTGGCGAATACACCTGCGACGCGCTCATCATCGCGACCGGTGCGACGGCAAAGTACCTCGGCCTGCCCTCGGAAGAGAAGTTCGCCGGCCGTGGGGTGTCGGCGTGCGCAACCTGCGACGGTTTCTTCTACCGCAACCAGGATGTCGCAGTCGTCGGCGGCGGCAACACCGCGGTCGAGGAGGCGCTCTACCTGGCCAACATCGCGCGCAAGGTGACGCTGGTCCATCGTCGTGAGAAGTTCCGCGCCGAGAAGATCATGATCGACAAGCTCATGGAAAAGGTCGCTGCCGGCAAGATCGAACTCGCCCTCAACGCCACGCTCGACGAGATCCTTGGCGACAACAGCGGCGTCACCGGCATGCGCATCAAGGACGTCAATACCGGCTCGGCGCGCGAGGTGGCCTTGCAGGGGGTATTCATCGCGATCGGCCACAAGCCGAACACCGACATCTTCGCGGGCCAGCTCGAAATGGAAGGTGGCTACCTCGTCACCCAGGGAGGCCGCAATGGCAACGCCACACAGACCAGCATCCCCGGGGTGTTCGCGGCTGGCGACGTACAGGATCACATCTACCGCCAGGCCGTCACCTCCGCCGGCACCGGCTGCATGGCCGCCCTGGATGCCGAACGCTACCTCGATACGCTCGGCGCCTGAGCGCAGCCGCTGACCCGCATGGCCCGCACTCGCCAACGATCCACAGCACCGGAAAACGGCAAGGACGCGCGCGGCGGGTCAGCGGGCGATCTTGGCGAGTTGCGCCGCCTGCTTCGCGCGGCCGACGCCAGCACCCCGGATGCACCACCGGTCCAGCCCGGCAAGCGCATCCGGCTCACCGTGGCGCCCGCCCAAAAGGCCGAAGACCGCGCCGACCTTGCCGCCACACCCGATGCGGACGAGCTCGCGCTGTTTCGCCGTACGGTGGGCTCAACCAGGCCGATACGCAGGGACAACCGCGCCGAACTCGATCCGCCGCGTCCAGCCCCAGTGCGGCGTATGCTGCAGGCCGAGGACGAGGCGCCTGTACCCGCCCGTCCGCGAGCAGACCAGGATCCACTACTGGCGGCCTACGCAGGCGTCGTGCCGCTGCGCGACAGCGGACGTGCAGAGATCGATGCGCCCCGACGGCAAGCCCGCAACCCAGGCACGGAAACAGCCACGGCGGTGCAACGCCCAGACGCAATCGTGCTGCCGGCCGACGCCGACCTGCGCGATCCGGCCAGCCTGTTCCGCACTGTGGTCGGACACGCACGACCCATCGACACGCGCAACCGCGTCGAGCTCCAGCGCCCCGCTCCGCCGCCCGCCCCCGTCAAGCGTGAAGCGGACGAACGCGCCGCGCTCGATGAATCGTTGGCGGCCCCCCTCAGCTTCGAGGACCGCCTGGACATGGACGACGAGGCCGCTTTCCTGCGCAGCGGCCTGCCACGCCGGGTACTGACCGACCTTAGGCGTGGGCGGTGGGTCCTGCAGGCTCAGATCGACCTGCATGGGCTGACGCGGGACGAGGCGCGTAGCGCACTCGCGCACTTCCTCCATGACAGCCTGAATCAGGGACTGCGCTGCATCCGCGTGATCCACGGCAAGGGCCACGGCTCACCCGGAAAGGTGTCGATTCTCAAGCAGCTGTCGCGCGGCTTGCTCGCCCAGCGCGAGGAGATCCTGGCCTTCTGTCAGGCGGGGCCGCATGACGGCGGGGGTGGCGCGCTGCTCGTGCTGCTGCGCGCGCAGAACGCCAACCCGCGCTGAACGTTCAGATTGCCGCCTCGTTGATCTCGCCGGTGCGGATGCGGACAACCTGTTCGACCGGGGTGACGAAAATCTTGCCGTCGCCGATCTTCCCCGTGTGCGCAGCCTTGACGATGGCCTCGACGGCCTGCTCGACGATATCGTCGGCAAGCACGACCTCGACCTTGATCTTGGGGAGGAAATCGACCACGTATTCTGCCCCGCGGTACAGCTCGGTATGCCCCTTCTGACGGCCGAAACCCTTCACCTCGGTCACGGTCAGGCCGGTGATGCCGACCTCGGACAGCCCTTCGCGCACTTCATCCAGCTTGAACGGCTTGATGATCGCCTCGATCTTCTTCATCCACTGCACTCCTTGTTCTAGAACTCGTCCTGGTAGCGCGATGTTATCGGATAACGCCAGTCCCTGCCGAAGCCGCGCGGGGTGACACGGATGCCTACCGGGGCCTGGCGGCGCTTGTACTCGTTACGCTTGAGCATCGCCACCGTGCGCCGCACCTCGGCCTCGGGAAGGCCAGCGGCGATAATCTGGCGCGGCGACTCATCGCGCTCCATATAGGCCTCGATGATGGCGTCGAGTACCTCGTAGGGGGGCAGGCTATCCTGATCCTTCTGATCGGGCTTGAGCTCGGCTGAGGGCGGACGGTCGATGATGTTCTGCGGGATCACCTCGCCAAGCGTGTTGCGCCAGTTCGAAAGCCTGAACACGAAGGTCTTGTAGAGATCCTTGAGCACGGCGAAGCCACCCGCCATGTCGCCATAGAGCGTCGCATAACCGGTGGCCATCTCGCTCTTGTTGCCCGTGGTAAGCACGATCGCCCCGGTCTTGTTCGACAGCGCCATCAGGATCATGCCGCGGATGCGGCTCTGAAGGTTCTCCTCGGTGGTATCCGCAGCAAGGCCGGCAAACTGAGGCTCGAGCAGGTCGGCAAACACCTTCATTGCCGGTTCGATCGCAATCTCGTCGTAACGCACGCCAAGCCGGCGCACCATCTCGCGCGAGTCGTCCAGGCTCATCTGTGCTGTATAGGGTGAGGGCATCATCACCGCACGCACACGATCGGCGCCGAGCGCATCGACTGCAATCGCGAGCGTCAGTGCCGAGTCGATACCGCCCGAAAGCCCGATCACTGCCGATGGGAAGCGGTTCTTGCCGAGGTAATCGCGCACGCCCACCTTGAGTGCTTCGTACACTTCGGCTTCGAGGACGCGTGGCGGCACCCGGACGTCACTGTGCCAACGGCCCTGCTCAAACCGCACGACATCGAGGTGATCCACGAAGCTGCCCGCCTGGTAGCCCAGGGTGCCGTCACCATCGAGCGCGAAGGACGCACCGTCAAACACCAGCTCGTCCTGCCCGCCCACCATGTTGCAATACAGTACGGGGAGCCCGGTCTCGCGCACACGGTCGCGCAGAACCTCGATGCGCTGAACCTGCTTGTTCATGTGATAGGGCGAGGCATTGAGAGCCAGCAAGACCTCGGCACCCGCTGCCTGCGCAGCCTCGGCAGGACCGCTTTCCCACACATCTGCGCAGATATTCACACCGAAACGCACCCCCTTGCATTCGAACAGGCAGGGCGCACCGCCCGCCTCGAAGTAGCGTTCCTCGTCGAATACCTCGTAATTGGGCAGAAGGCTCTTGTAATAGCGCGCCTGCACCCTGCCGCCACTCAGTACGGACGCGGCATTGTAGCGCTGCACCCCCTCCTCGACGGGATGGCCGAGGACGACGACGAGTTCCCCCGCGGCGTCAGCGATACGTTGCGTCTCGCGTTCGCAGGCGCGATAGAAGTCGGGCCGCAGCAGCAGGTCCTCGGGCGGATAGCCCGAGAGCGCCAGCTCGGGCGTCAGAAGGATATCGGCACCTTGCGCGCGCGCGCGCGCAATGGCATCGATGATAAGTTCGGCGTTGCCGATCAAATCGCCGACGGTCGGATTGAACTGTGCGACGGCGATCGAGACTGAGGTTCGGACGGTAGCATTCATGGGCGGAACTATACCGCTTCGGCGATGCTGCGGAGAGGCGAAGTAATGCCTTCTCAGCCTGCCGCAACCGAGTCCGATCACCCACAGTTCGTGTTGGAAAGCCTGTGGATAAATCCTGGGTGAAGTGCGCAAGTCGATGACGCGCAAGCGAATCGCCGCACTGCACAAGAATGAGGCAAGCGAGGAACCCAAGCACGATGAACAAGGCCTGCACACAGCTTGCCGAACATACGGACGGGCTGCATTTCGTCACCACCATCGGCGAAATCGAAGCCGGGCGCTGGGACGCCTTGGTTCAAGCCAGCTCGCCAAGCGCACCACCCTGCCTGCGCCATGCCTTCCTGGACGCACTCGAGCACACCGGCTGCGTGGGTGGACGTAGCGGCTGGGCGCCCGCACACGCCACACTCTGGCGCAGCGGACAACTGGTCGCGGCCATGCCCCTTTACCTGAAGTCGCACTCCTATGGCGAGTACGTCTTCGACTGGGCATGGGCGGAGGCCTACCAGCGCCACGGTCTCGAGTACTACCCGAAATGGCTAGCGGCATTGCCTTTCACGCCCATCTCCGGGCCCCGCCTGCTCGGTCTCACGACCACCGACCGCGCGGCGCTGCTCGAGTCCGTCCTCGAAGCCGTACGCTCGAGCCCGATGTCCTCGTTCCACCTTCTGTTCCCCGCCGAAGACGAACTGCCACTGCTCGAAAACGCGGGACTCATGATCCGGGACGGCGTGCAGTTCCACTGGCGCAACGAGGCTGAGGCAAGAACGGCCGCCACCGCCACCACGCAATCACGCTGGAGAGACTTCGATGACTTCCTCGCCAGTCTCAACCACGACAAACGCAAGAAGATTCGCCAGGAGCGGCGGCGAGCGGCGGCCCATGGCCTCGAACTGCGCTGGCTTGACGGACACCAGGCGAGTCCGGCGGAGTGGGACTTCTTTCACCGTTGCTACAGCATCACCTATGCCTTGCATCGGTCAACACCCTACCTCGGCGCGCCCTTCTTCCGCGAGCTTGCCCGACGCATGCCCGACTCCGTACGCCTGCTGATCGCAACGCGTGATGGCCAGGATATTGCCGCCAGCTTCTTCCTGTGCGACCAGCGTGCGCTGTACGGTCGCTACTGGGGCGCGCTCGAGCACCTGCCCTTCCTGCATTTCGAACTGTGCTACTACCAGGCCATCGAGTACTGCATACAGAAGGGTCTGGAGCGTTTCGAGGGCGGCGCGCAAGGCGAGCACAAGCTGTCCCGGGGCCTGCTTCCCGTGCGCACGAGATCTGCGCACTGGCTTGCGGATACGCGTTTCAGCAGGGCGGTCGACGACTACCTGACTCGCGAGCGCGAGGGCATGAACGCATACGTGGATGAACTGAACGAGCGCCTGCCCTTTCGCCGCGAGGCCACGGACTGATCACCTTGCAGCTTCAGGTACGCGCTGCAGCCCCGATGAGAGGCAAGGCACGATAGAACGCGGTGATGGTCTTGGCGTCCGTAATCTCGCCACTTCGGATCAAGGCCTCGACCTCGCGAACGGGAAGCTCGAGCACCTCGAGAAACTCGCCATCGTCCAAGGCATGGCCGACGTGCGTCAGCCCGGAGGCGAGGAAGATCTCGATGCGCTCGTCGGAATAGCCGATGCACGGATGCATCACGCCCACATGTTGCCAAGTGCGGGCCTCGAATCCCGTTTCTTCCCGCAACTCCCGGATCGCGCAGGCGCGGATATCCTCGCCCGCATCAATCTTGCCCGCCGGTAGCTCCAGGAATGCGCGCCCGAGCGGATAGCGGAACTGGCGCTCGAAAATCAAGCGGTCATCGTCAAGCAAGGCGACCACCACCACCGCGCCCGGGTGGCGAATGTACTCGCGCACCCCTTTCGAGCCATCGGGCAGAACTACCGCGTCGCGCCAGACCTTGAGCATGACGCCATCGAAAACCTGCTCGCTGGCCGCCGTACGCTCCGCCAGCGGATCGTGGTTGGGGTCGCTCATCGTCTCACCCCGCTCCCCTGAGCAACGCCGCATGCCGAGGCAGATTCACGAGCATACGCGCCTGGGCGCAAGAACAGCGGTCTGCGCCCGGCCCCGTCAACCATGCTCGATTCAGAGCGAACCGAGCAGCGCATATGCGCACAGCGACATCAACATCTGCGGCGCGAGCCCCAGCGCAGCAATGGCAAGGCCATTGACCGACAACATGACGCGAACCTCTGCCGGAGCATGGATCGGCGACACATCGACCGGTTCGTCGAAGTACATCAGCTTGACCACGCGCAGGTAGTAGAAGGCACCGATCACCGACATGACGACAGCCAGCACGGCCAGCCAGAAGTAGCCTGCTGCCACCACTGCCTGCAACACCGACAACTTGGCGAAGAAGCCAATGAAGAATGGCACGCCCGCCATCGAGAACATGACGAACAACATCATCAGCGCATACCATGGGCTGCGTCTGTTGAGACCCTTGAAATCGTCGATGTTCTCGGCCTCGAAGCCGGCACGCGACAGCAGGATGATCATGCCGAAGGAAGCGAGGCTCATGATCACGTACGACACAGCATAGAACATCGCCGAGCTGTAGGCGTTGAGGGCGAAGTGACGGTCGCCATCCACCACGCCGGCGAGCAGGCCGAGCAGCACGAAGCCCATGTGCGAGATACCGGAGTACGCCAGCATGCGCTTGATGTTCTGCTGCGCGATCGCCGCCAGGTTGCCGAGCACGATCGACGCCGCCGCCACCATCATCAGCATCAGTTGCCACTCGTGGGCGATGTCGAACAGCGCCCAGATCAGCAGGCGAACCGCCATCGCGAACGCGGCGAGCTTGGGCGCGCTGGCGATGATCAGGGTCACGGCGGTCGGCGCACCCTGATAGACGTCCGGCACCCACATGTGGAAAGGCACCACGCCGAGCTTGAAGCAGATGCCGGCAACCAGGAACACCAGGCCAAACATCAGCACCGTCTGGTTGGCCGACTGGTTGTAGATCGCCTGCGCGATGGCGGAGAACTCGAGCGATCCGGTCGCGCCGTACACCATCGACATGCCGTACAGCAGCAGACCGGAGGCCAGCGCGCCGAGGACGAAGTACTTCATTGCCGCCTCGGTCGCACGCGGCGAGTCGCGATCAAAGGCAACCATGGTGTACAGCGCCAGCGACATCATCTCGAGGCCGATATACATCGGCAGCATGTGGTTGGCGGTCACCATCACCATCATGCCGAGCGTCATCAGCAAGGCGAGCAGGTAGAACTCGGGCTTGTCGATCTTGCGGTCACCGAGATAGGCGCGGCCGTAGAGCAACGCAACTGCGGTCGAGAAGTAGATCATCAGCTTCAGGAAGTCGCCCATCAGGTCGCTGATGAACAGGTTGCTGAAGGTGTAGACCACCTCGCCTTCCATCGTGAAGATGGTGATGAAGGCCGCCGCGATCAGCGTCGCCTGTGTGAGGTGGTAGCTCAGCCCACGGGCAATGCTGCGCGCGAACGTGCTCGCGAGCATGATCACCAGGGCCATCACGGCAACGAAGATCTCGGCCGCTGCGGGGTAGAAGTCGGGGACGACGAAATTCATCTTCTGACCAGTCCGTTAAGAGTCTCTCGGGCGCTTGCGCTGAACGGCGCTCAGAGCTTGCTCACGGCAACATGCCGCAGGAGTTCGTTGACCGAGGCATGCATCACTTCGGTGAAGGGGAACGGGTACAGGCCCATCGCAAGCACGCAGAACGCCAGGATCGCGAGGAAGGCAAACTCGCGCCCGTTGATGTCCTCGAGCTCGGCCACGTGCTTGTTTGCCACCTTGCCGAACACGACGCGCTTGTACATCCACAGCGAATACGCGGCGCCGAGGATCAGCGTGGTGGCCGCCACGAAGCCGATCCAGAAGTTGAACTGCACCGCACCCAGCACGACCATGAACTCACCGACAAAACCGGAGGTGGCCGGCAGGCCGGAGTTGGCCATCGCGAACAGCATGAAGAAGGCCGCAAACTTGGGCATCGTGTTGACCACACCGCCGTAGTCGGCGATCTGGCGCGAGTGCATGCGGTCGTAGAGCACGCCGATGCAAAGGAACATCGCACCCGAGACGAAGCCGTGGGAGATCATCTGCACGAGGGCACCTTCGACGCCGAGCGGGTTGAAGATGAAGAAGCCCAGGGTGACGAAACCCATGTGCGAAATCGACGAGTAAGCCACAAGCTTCTTCATGTCAGCCTGAACCAGGGCGACGAAGCCGATATACACCACGGCGATCAGCGACAGCGTGATCATCAGCGGCGCCAACTGCTGCGCCGCATCGGGCACGATCGGCAGCGAGAAACGCAGGAAGCCATAGGCACCGAGCTTGAGGCCGATCGCCGCCAGCACCACCGAGCCACCGGTGGGCGCCTCGACGTGAGCGTCGGGTAGCCAGGTGTGCACCGGCCACATCGGCACCTTGACCCCGAAGGCGACGAGGAAGGCGAGGAAGATCAGGATCTGCGGCTCGATCGGCAGCGGCAGTTGGTGCCAGTCGAGGATGCTGAAGCTGCCACCGGACTGCATGAACAGGTAGAGCAGCGCGATCAGCATCAGCAGCGAGCCGAGCAGCGTGTAGAGGAAGAACTTGATTGCCGCATAGACGCGGTTGGCGCCGCCCCAGATGCCGATGACGAGATAGAGGGGGATCAGCGAAGCCTCGAAGAACACGTAGAACAGCACGCCGTCGAGCGCCGAGAAGATACCGTTCATGAGGCCCGACATGATCAGGAAGGCGGCCATGTACTGCGCAACCTTGTCCTGGATCACCTGCCAGCCCGCCATCACCACCAGGATGGTGATGAAGGCGTTGAGGATCACGAACAACACCGACAGGCCATCGACCCCGAGGTGGTAGTTGATGTTGAAGCGCGGCACCCAGGACGTCATCTCGACGAACTGCATGGCGCTCGTGGTCGCATCAAAGCCGGTATAGAGCGGAATGGTGACGACGAAGCCAGCCACCGCGACCGCGAAGGCGAGCATGCGCGCCAGCGGGGCATTGCGATCCGAGCCGGTCGCCAGCACCAGCAGGCCCCCGATAATCGGGATCCAGATCGCCAGACTGAGGAGAGGAATGTCCGTCATCGTTGCTTTCCGTTCAGTGCGTCGCGAACGACGCGTTCGATCTTGTTATGTGTATCAAAGTGGGCGTGCTTGATCTGCACCGGGCATCAGCCGCGGTTGATCCAGTAGGTGAGCAGGATGAACACGCCGATGATCATCATGAAGGCGTACTGGTACAGGTGACCGGTCTGGAACAGGCGCGACATCTGCGCGATCCAGCCCACCAGCCTGGCCGAGCCATTCACCGCCACACCGTCGATCAGCCCCTGGTCGCCCGCCTTCCACAAGCCCTTGCCGAGCGCACGCGCGCCACCGGCAAAGAAGATCTCGTTGAAGCGGTCGAAGAAGTACTTGTTCTCGAGCAGGCTGTGGATCGGCTTGAAGGTACGCTGGATGGCAGCCGGAATATCCGGACGCTTCATATAGAAGAACCACGACAGCGCCACCCCACCGATCGCGAGCCAGAACGGCGCCGTCTGCAGACCGTGGATCGCCATCGCCACCGGACCATGGAAGGACGCTTCGAGCTCCTTCAGGCCAACGTGGTTGTCACCGACGAAGATCACGCCCTTGAACCACTCACCGAACAGCATCGGCTCGATGGTGAAGAAGCCGATCAGCACCGAGGGGATCGCCAGCAGCACCAGCGGCAAGGTCACCACCCAGGGCGACTCGTGCGGTTTCTGGCCCGGCGCCAGACCGTGGTGGTGGTCGCCGTGGTCGTCATGAGCGTGGTCGTCGCCGTGCGCGTCACCGTGGTGAGCGTCATGCGCGTGATGCGCCTTGCCGAAACGCTCCTCGCCGTGGAAGACCAGGAAGTACATGCGGAAGGAGTAGAACGCGGTCACGAACACGCCCAGCAGCACGCAGAACAGGGCGTAGCCCGCACCCGGGATGGTCGAGGCATGGACCGCCTCGATGATCGAGTCCTTGGAGTAGAAGCCCGAGAACAGCGGGAAGCCGATCAGCGCCAGCGAACCCAGCAAGGACGTGATCCAGGTGATCGGCATGTACTTGCGCAGGCCGCCCATGTTGCGCATGTCCTGGTCGTGGTGCATGCCGATGATGACCGAGCCGGCGCCAAGGAACAGCAGCGCCTTGAAGAAGGCGTGCGTCATCAGGTGGAACACCGCCGCCGAATAGGCAGAAACGCCGAGCGCCACCGTCATGTAGCCGAGCTGCGACAGCGTCGAGTACGCCACCACGCGCTTGATGTCGTTCTGGACGATACCGAGGAAGCCCATGAACAGTGCGGTGGTTGCGCCGATGACGAGGACGAAGGACAGCGCGCCATCGGACAGTTCGAACAGCGGCGACATGCGCGCCACCAGGAAGATGCCGGCGGTAACCATGGTTGCCGCGTGGATCAGCGCCGAGATCGGGGTCGGGCCTTCCATCGAGTCGGGCAGCCAGACATGCAGCGGCACCTGGGCCGACTTGCCCATCGCGCCAATGAAAAGACAGATGCAGATCGCGGTGATCAGCGGCCAGCCGGTGCCGGCCATCTCGGTGGCGGCAAGCTGGTCGGCCTGGGCGAACACTTCGGCGTAGTTGAGGCTGCCGGTATAGGCGGCGATGAGGCCGATGCCGAGCAGGAAGCCGAAGTCGCCGACACGGTTCACCAGGAAGGCCTTCATGTTGGCGTAGATGGCCGTCGGCCGCTCGTACCAGAAGCCGATGAGCAGATAGGAGACGAGGCCGACCGCTTCCCAGCCGAAGAACAGCTGCAGGAAGTTGTTGGACATCACCAGCATCAGCATCGAGAAGGTGAACAGCGAGATGTAGCTGAAGAAGCGCTGGTAGCCGGGGTCTTCCGACATGTAGCCGATGGTGTAGATGTGCACCATCAGCGAGACGAAGGTGACCACCAGCATCATCATCACGGTCAGCGAATCGATCAGGAATCCGACTTCGAAGCTGATCCCGCCCGACACCATCCAGGTGTAGACCGTGCCGTTGAAGGTATTGCCCGCCGCAACGTCCTGGTAGATCACCACCGAGGCGACGAAGGCGACCGCCACACCGAGGATGGTGACGATGTGTGAGCCCGCGCGACCGATCTGCTTGCCGAACAGGCCGGCGAGGATGGCACCGGCCAGCGGCGCCAGCGGCACGAGGAGATAGAGAGTCTGCATGTCCGTCATCGTGACGCTTCCTTAACCCTTGAGGCTGTCGAGGTCATCCACATGGATCGTGCGCATGCTGCGGAACATGACGATCAGGATCGCCAGGCCGATCGCGGACTCGGCCGCTGCCACGGTGAGGATGAAGAAAACGAAGACCTGGCCGGCGATGTCTCCCAGGTAGTGAGAGAAGGCGACGAAGTTCATGTTGACCGAGAGCAGCATGAGCTCGATGGCCATCAGCAGCACGATCAGGTTCTTCCGGTTGAGGAAGATCCCGACCACGCTGATCGCGAACAGGATCGCGCCCAGGATGAGGAAATGGGAAAGCGAAAGCATCTGTGACTCCCTGATCGCGCCGGCTCCATACCGGCGCGTTTCTTGTTCGCGTGCTGGTTCAGTCTTCTTTCTCGGCCTGCATCTTCACCAGCTCGACACGGCCCTCGCGCTTGACGGCGACCTGCTCGGACGGCGGGATGGACTTGAGGCCCTTGCGTTTGCGCAACGTCAATGCCACTGCTGCAACCATGGCCACCAGCAGCACCAGCGATGCAAGCTCGAACGGATAGACGTAGTCGGTGTAGAGCACCCGGCCGAGTTCGCGCGTATTGCTGTACGACTCCGCGGCCGCTGCCGGCGCAGGCATGGCTTCGAGGCCAAAGTACGAACCGCCCAGCACCATCACCATCTCGACCAGCATCAGGATGCCGACAAGGGCGCCCACCGGGAGATAGCTCCAGAACCCTTCGCGGATGCGGTCGAGGTTGATGTCGAGCATCATCACCACGAACAGGAACAGCACCATGACGGCCCCGACGTAGACCATGACCAGCACGATGGCGAGGAACTCGGCCTGCAGCAGCAACCAGATCCCGCCCGCGTTGAAGAAGGTCAGCACCAGGAACAACGCGGCATGCACCGGGTTGCGGGCGGTGATCACCCTCAGCGCCGCGAGCACCATGATCACGGCGAGAAAGTAGAAGACGAAGGTCTTGAATTCCATGTTCTTGACTCGTGGCGCCTGAGCGCCCTCCCCTTAGCGGTACTTGGCGTCCTGTTCGCGGTCGGCTGCGATCTGGGACTCGTGTCGATCCCCCACCGCCAACAGCATCTGCTTGGTGTAGTAGAGATCGCCGCGCTTCTCGCCGTGATACTCCAGAACACGCGTCTCGACGATCGCATCGACCGGACAGGCTTCTTCGCAGAAGCCGCAGAAGATGCACTTCGTGAGGTCGATGTCGTAGCGCGTCGTGCGGCGCGAACCGTCGTCACGCTGATCGGACTCGATGGTGATCGCCATCGCCGGGCAAATCGCCTCGCACAGCTTGCATGCGATGCAGCGCTCTTCACCGTTCGGATAGCGACGCAGCGCGTGCAGTCCGCGGAAGCGGTTGCTCTGCGGCGTCTTCTCCTCCGGGAACTGGACGGTGATCTTGCGCTGGAAGAAGTGGCGGCCGGTCAGGGCCATGCCCTTAACGAGTTCCTTCAGGAACAGACTGCCGATGAAATCCTTGGCACCCATGGTCTTCTCAACTCCAGATCGACAGCGGCGACATCATCCACACCGCCACCACAAACACCCACACCAGGGTGACCGGGATGAACACCTTCCAACCCAGACGCATGATGTGGTCGTAGCGGAAACGCGGGAAGGTGGCACGCGCCCACAGGAAGATGAACAGGATTGCAGCCGTCTTCAGCGCCAGCCAGTGGAAGCCGTCGGGCAGGAAGCCGACCGGCGACAGCCAGCCGCCGAGGAACAGGATCGAGGTCAGGATCGAGACCAGGATCATGTTGGCGTATTCGGCGAGGAAGAACAGCGCGAAGGTCATGCCCGAGTACTCGACCATGTGGCCGGCCACGACTTCCGCCTCGCCTTCGACCACGTCGAAGGGCGCACGGTTGGTCTCCGCGATGCCGGAGATCAGGTACACCACGAACATCGGGAACAGCGGCAGCCAGTTCCAAGACAGGAAGCCCAGCCCCATGTCAGCGAAACGGCCAGCACCTTGCGAGGTTACGATGTCGCTCAGGTTGAGGCTGGCCGAAATGAGCAGCACGCAGATCAGCGCAAAGCCCATCGACACCTCGTACGACACCATCTGCGCAGATGCCCGCATCGCCCCAAGGAAGGGGTACTTCGAGTTCGAGGCCCAGCCTGCCACGATCACCCCGTAGACCTCCAGGGAGGTAATTGCGAGGATGAACAGCAGGCCCGCATTGACGTTGGCGAGCACAAGGCCGTCATCGAAGGGAATGACCGCCCACGCTGCCAGCGACGGCGCAAGGGCGAGGATCGGCCCGAGGATGAAAAGGCCCTTGTTGGAGCCGCTCGGAACGATGATCTCCTTGAACAGCAGCTTGACGCCGTCGGCGAGCGGCTGCAGCAGGCCCTTGGGGCCGACCCGGTTGGGGCCGATGCGAACCTGCATGTAGCCGATGACCTTGCGTTCGGCCAGCGTCAGGTATGCCACGCAGATCATCAGCGGCGCGATGATCGCAATGATCTTCACCAGGGTCCAGATCGCGATCCAGCTCGGACCGAAAAAATCGGCAATGGGTTGCAGCATCGCTTCCATCAGGCACGCTCCACGCTGAGTTCACCGCTCATGGCACCGAGCGAGGCGGTCGAGGGATGAGCGCTGGCGACGCGCACACAACCAGCAGCAAGCGCCTCGTCGGGCTGCGCGACCAGCACGGCGGCACCGCCCCCCTGCACGACCCTGACCTTGTCGCCTGCACTCAGGCCAAGCGCTGCAAGCGTGGCCGGCGAAATTCGCGCCACCGGCGCGGCAGCGTCACGCGTCTTCTGCAGCGACGGTGCGCGGCGCACGATCGGATCGGCAAAGTGAATGGGTACGTCGGCAACACGCTCAAGCGCGCCAGCACTCGCAGCAGCGCACGACACGACAACGCCTTCGACGCCGTTACCAAGCGCATTGCCGATGTCAGCAGGCAAAGCCTCGCTGCGCACGGCTTCGGAATCGTTGTAGCCGAAACCTTCGAGCGCCAGCAGGTTGCCGAGCACTCGCAGGACTTTCCAGCCCGGACGCGTCTCACCGAGCGGCTTGCTGACGGCGACGAAGCTCTGCGCCCGGCCTTCGCAGTTGACGAAGGTGCCGGAGGTCTCGGTAAAAGGCGCAACCGGAAGGATGACGTCGCACAGGTCGCGCAACGAGGCTGAGTCGAAGGCCGAGAAGCCGATCACCAGTTGGGCAGAACGCAGCGCCGCGACTGTCGCGGACGGATTGGCGAAATCAAGTTCCGGCTCGGCGCCGAAGACCATGTATGCCTTGCGTGGCTGCGCGATCATTGCAGCAGCGTTGAGGCCGTCGGCCCCCGGGACCGCCCCGGCGAGGTAGCCGCCAACACTGTTCGCAGCCTCACCGATGAAGCCGAAGCAGCCCGCCGAGAGTCGCGCAATTTCCTGGGCCAGCGTCTGGATCTCGCTGGCTCGCGCATGCTGGGCTGCGAGGCTACCCAGCCACACCGCAACCTTGCGCCCCGAAGCGAGGCTCTGGGCAATGGCGCGCGCCTCGCCCGATACCTCTGCCGGCAGCTTGCCGAGCAAGCTAACACTGACGTCGGTGCCCTTCTCCTGCGCCAGCGCGACGACCACTTGCCCAAGCATGGCAACCATTGCCGACGGCGCCACCAGCGCGCGGTTGCGCACAGGCAGCAACCAATCCTCGGCGTTGGGTCCGATCGCGCTCACCTGCAGTCCCTTCTTGGCCGCCTGGCGCACACGCTGCGCGAGCAGCGGCGCATCCTTGCGCAGGAAGCTGCCCACCACGAGCAGGCGGGTGAGATCCTTGACCTCCGCGATCTTCATGCCCAGCCAAGGCGCACCGTCTCGCTTGCCATCGGCACGGAAATCGGCTTGGCGCAGGCGGAAATCAACGTTGTTCGAGCCGAGTCCGCGCACAAGCTTCCGCAGCAGGAAGAGTTCTTCCAGCGTCGCGTGCGGCGAGGCCAGCGCGCCGATCGCCGACGCGCCGTGATCCTGGGCAATGCCACGCAGGCCACTCGCAGCGAACTCGAGCGCGGCCTGCCAATCGACCTGCTTCCATTGCCCGCCCTGGCGGATCAGCGGTGTGCTCAGGCGTTCCGGAGCAGACAAGGCCTCGTACGAGAAGCGATCCTTGTCCGACAGCCAGCACTCATTGACGTCTTCGTTCTCGAGCGGAAGCACGCGCTTGACCACGTCGTGCTTGGTCTGGACGATCAGGTTCGCGCCGAGGGCGTCGTGCGGGCTGACCGACTTGCGCCGCGACAACTCCCAGGTACGGGCGGCAAAGCGGAACGGCTTCGAGGTCAGCGCGCCGACCGGGCAAAGATCGATGATGTTGCCCGACAGCTCGGAGTCGATCGTCTTCTCGATGAACGGCATGATCTCTGCATGCTCGCCGCGGAAGGCCTGACCAAGCTCCATCTCACCTGCGATCTCAGCGGTAAATCGAACGCAGCGCGTACAGTTGATGCAGCGCGTCATGTCAGTCGACACGAGCGAGCCCAGATTCTTGTTGAACACCACGCGCTTTTCTTCCTGGTAGCGCGAAGCGGACGAACCGTAACCCACCGCCAGATCCTGCAACTGGCACTCGCCGCCCTGATCGCAGATCGGGCAATCGAGCGGGTGGTTGATCAAGAGGAACTCCATCACTCCCTTCTGTGCCTTGACGGCCAGCTCGGAGTGGGTCCATACCTTCATGCCGTTGGTCACGGGCGTGGCGCAAGCGGGCAGCGGCTTGGGTGCCTTCTCGACCTGGACGAGACACATGCGGCAGTTGGCCGCAATGGACAGCTTCTTGTGATAGCAGAAGTGCGGGATATAGGCCCCGGCGACGGCTGCGGCCTCGATCACCGTGCTGCCATCATTGACCTGTACCTGCTTGCCGTCGATTTCGATCTCTAGCATGACGGGCTCACGTAAATTTGACTGCCTGCGCGCTGGACTTCGGGCGCCACGAGGCACTTCTTGTTTTCGATGTGGTACTCGAACTCGCTGCCGAAGTGCTTGACGAAGCTCTGCACCGGCATCGAGGCGGCATCGCCAAGGGCGCAGATGGTGCGGCCCATGATGTTGGCGGTGACGGAATTGAGCAAATCGAGGTCATCCGGACGGCCAAGACCGTTCTCGATGCGATGCACCACGCGATAAAGCCAGCCCGTGCCTTCACGACAGGGTGTGCATTGCCCGCAGGATTCCTCGAAGTAGAAGTAGGACAGACGCTCGAGCGCCTTCACCATGCAGGTGGTCTCGTCCATGACGATCACGGCACCGGAACCCAGCATCGAGCCCGCCTTCGAGATGGAGTCATAGTCCATCGTGCAGTCCATCATGACGCTGCCCGGCACCACCGGCGCCGAGGAGCCGCCAGGGATCACCGCCTTGATCTTGCGCCCGCCGCGCATGCCACCGGCCATCTCGAGCAGCTCGGAGAACGGCGTACCGAGAGGAATCTCGTAGTTACCGGGACGATTGACGTGACCGGACACCGAGAACAGCTTCATGCCGCCGTTGTTGGGCTTGCCCAGACCGAGGAAAGCCTCGCCGCCCATGTTCATGATGAACGGCACGGAGGCGAAGGTTTCAGTGTTGTTGATCGTGGTCGGTTTGCCATAGAGGCCATAGCTCGCCGGGAACGGCGGCTTGAAGCGCGGCTGCCCCTTCTTGCCCTCGATCGATTCGAGCAGCGCGGTTTCCTCACCACAGATGTAAGCGCCGTAGCCGTGATGCGCGAAGAGCTCGAACGAGAAATCGCTGCCGAGGATGTTCTGGCCGATGAAGCCGGCCGCACGCGCTTCCTCGAGCGCCTCCTCGAAGCGCGAATAGACCTCGAAGATCTCGCCGTGGATATAGTTGTAGCCGCGCGCCGCACCCATCGCATAGGCGGCGATTGCCATGCCTTCGATGACCGAATGCGGGTTGTAGCGCAGGATGTCGCGGTCCTTGAAGGTCCCGGGCTCGCCCTCGTCGGAATTGCAGGCGAGGTACTTGTCACCTGGGAAAGAGCGCGGCATGAAGCTCCACTTCAGACCGGTCGGAAAACCCGCACCGCCGCGACCGCGGAGCACCGAGGCCTTGAGCTCGCCGATGATGGCGTCCTGCGAGACCTTCTCCGCGATGATCTTCCTGAGTGCGGCATAACCGCCGCGCGCGACATAGTCCTGGAGCCGCCAGGTGCGGTCGCCGTCACAGCCGGCGAGGATCATTCCTTGCGTGCTCATTTCTTGTCCAGCTCGGCCAGCATCTGGTCGATCTTGTCGGTGGTCATCCAGCTGCACATGTGATGGTTATTCACCAGCAGCACCGGGGCGTCACCACAGGCGCCCATGCACTCGCCTTCCTTGAGCGTGAACTTGCCGTCAGGCGTGGTCTCATTGAAGCCGATGCCCAGCTTGTGCTTTATGTAGTCAGCCGCATGAACGCCGCCCGACAGCGCACAGGGCAGGTTCGTGCACACGGTGATCTTGTGGCGACCGACCGGCTCAAGGTCATACATGTTGTAGAAGCTCGCCACCTCGTAGGCGGCGATCGGCGGCATCTCGAGATAACGGGCGACGAACTCGATCAGCTCCTTGGGCAGCCAGCCCTTCTCGACCTGAGCGATCCGCAGCGCGGCCATCACGGCCGATTGCTTCTGTTCGGGCGGATACTTGGCGATCTCTCGATCGATCTGTTGCAGCGATTCCTGGCTCAGCATGTCGTCTTGATCTTCCGGATAGCCTGCCGATTCTTGTTTGGTCCTGCGATGCCTTTCGGCATCGGTCAATTTCCTGCGTGCGCCGACTCGGTCAGCGATCGATCTCGCCGAACACCACATCCATGGTGCCGATGATGGCCACGACGTCGGCAATCATGTGGCCCCGCGCAAGCTCATCCATCGCAGCGAGATGCGCAAAACCCGGCGCACGCAGCTTCAGGCGGTAGGGCTTGTTGGCGCCGTCGGACACCGCATACACGCCGAACTCGCCCTTGGGGTGCTCGACCGCGGCGTAGACCTCGCCCTTGGGTACATGCATGCCTTCAGTGAAGAGCTTGAAGTGATGGATCAACTCCTCCATGTTCGACTTCATGCTTTCGCGCGAGGGCGGCGCAACCTTGTGGTTGTCGGTGATGACCGGGCCGGGGTTCTTGCGCAGCCAATCGATGCACTGCTTGATGATGCGATTCGACTGGCGCATCTCTTCCATGCGGCAAAGGTAACGGTCGTAGCAGTCGCCGTTCTTGCCGACGGGAATGTCGAAATCCATGCGGTCGTAGACTTCGTAGGGCTGCTTCTTGCGCAAGTCCCAGGCGATTCCCGACCCGCGCAACATCGGACCGGTGAAACCCCAGGTCAAGGCCTGTTCGGGCGACACCACGCCGATGCCCACGGTACGCTGCTTCCAGATCCGGTTGTCGGTCAGCAGGGTCTCGTACTCGTCGCAATAGGTCGGGAAACGATTGGTGAAGTCCTCGAGGAAGTCCAGCAAGGAGCCTTCGCGAGCGGCGTTGAGTTCCTTGACCGTCTTCTCGTTCTTGAATTTGTTCACCTCGTACTTCGGCATGCGGTCGGGCAGGTCACGATAGACGCCGCCCGGACGATAGTACGCTGCATGCATGCGCGCGCCCGACACCGCCTCGTAGGCGTCCATCAGGTCTTCGCGCTCGCGGAAGGTGTACAGCACCATCGTCATCGCGCCGATATCGAGCGCGTGCGTGCCGATATTGAGCAGGTGATTCAGGATGCGCGTAATCTCGTCGAACATCACACGGATGTACTGGGCACGCTCCGGAACCTGCACACCGAGCAGCTTCTCGATGGCCATGCAGTAGGCGTGCTCGTTGCACATCATCGACACATAGTCGAGACGATCCATGTACGGAACCGACTGCACCCAAGTCCGGGTTTCGGCCAACTTCTCCGTGCCGCGATGCAGCAGCCCGATATGCGGGTCGGCACGCTCTACGACTTCACCGTCGAGTTCGAGCACCAGACGAAGCACACCGTGCGCGGACGGATGCTGAGGGCCAAAGTTGATTGTGTAGTTGCGGATCTCAGCCATGGCCGACGTCCCCGTAGTTCTCTTCGCGCACGATGCGCGGCGTGTTCTCGCGCGGCTCGATGGTCACCGGCTGATAGACGACCCTGCCCTGCTCCGGGTCGTAGCGCATCTCGACGTACCCCGAAACCGGGAAATCCTTGCGGAAGGGATGTCCGACAAAACCGTAATCGGTGAGGATGCGGCGCAGATCGGGGTGACCGGCATACAGGATGCCGTAGAGATCGAAGGACTCGCGCTCATACCAGTTAGCACTCGCCCAGACATCGGCCACCGAATCGACCACCGGAAAACTCTCGTCTTCCGCAAAGACACGCAGACGCAGTCGCCAGTTGTGGCGGATCGAGGTGAGATGCGCCACTGAGGCAAAACGCGCGCCCACCCATGCCCCATTGCCGAAGGTCGAGTAATCGACACCGGAAATATCGATCAACTGCTCGAAGTGCAGATCGGGATGATCACGCAAGGTGCGCGCAATGCGCAGGTAGTCGCCAGCGGCGACCTCGATGGTGAGCTCTGCGCGATCGACGAGCAGCGACTTGAGGGAGTCGCCGAATACATCGCGCAAGGTCTGGCTCAGGCGTTCAAGCTTGGCACTCATGTCTATGACACCCGTCAGCGCGCGATCGTATTCGTGCGCTTGATCTTGTTTTGAAGCTGAAGAATGCCGTAGATCAGCGCCTCGGCGGTGGGCGGACAGCCCGGCACATACACATCGACCGGAACGATGCGATCACAGCCACGGACTACCGAATAGGAGTAGTGGTAATAGCCACCACCATTGGCACAGGAGCCCATCGAGATGACCCAGCGCGGCTCGGACATCTGGTCGTAGACCTTGCGCAGCGCCGGCGCCATCTTGTTGCACAAGGTACCCGCCACGATCATCAGATCGGACTGGCGCGGACTGGGCCTGAACACCACCCCGAAGCGGTCAAGATCGTAACGGGAACAGCCGGCGTGGATCATCTCCACCGCGCAACAGGCCAGACCGAAAGTCATGGGCCAAAGCGAACCGGTACGCGTCCAGTTGATGACCGCATCGAGCGAAGTGGTTACAAACCCTTCGCGAAAGACGCCCTCAATGCTCATGCATTACTCCCAGTCGAGTGCGCCGTTCTTCCACTCGACGATATAACCGATGACCAAAACCGCGAGAAAGACCATCACCGAACCGAAAACGAACCAGGCGATCTCACCAGCGGCGATGAACTCCTGGAAAACGGTCGCCCACGGAAACAGGAAGGCGATCTCGAGATCGAACAGGATGAAAAGAATGGCGATCAGGTAGTAGCGAACGTCGAACTTCATGCGGGCGTCTTCAAACGCCTCGAAGCCGCATTCGTACGGGGAGTTTTTTTCGCTATCAGGACGATAGGGAGCGAGAAGTCGCCCGAGAATGACAGGAGCAAGCCCGAAACCAAGCCCAACGAGCATGAACATCAATACGGGAAAATAGCTTTCCAGCATGTTCAGAAACCCCCATTGCGTTGGACGACTGCAAGACCGCGTCGTCGTTATTGTTTTGGCTGCTCTGCATGGAAACGCCCGCAACTGCGGGCGTTACCTGAATATGGTGCCGACGATGAGACTCGAACTCATACGGCTTTCGCCACTACCCCCTCAAGATAGCGTGTCTACCAATTTCACCACGTCGGCGCGCTGTTCAGACAGCCAAAAAATTATAAGGGTTTTTACGCACTGCGCAAAGAGCCCACCCTACTTTTATTTCGGGATCGACTGCGCGGGCGAGGTGTCGGTCGGCACGCTCGGAACCGGATCCACAGCCGGCGCGACCTGCACCCCCTCCATCACGCTGGAAGGCGCAGCAGGCTTGTTGCTGGCGAGGTAGCTCAAGCCCAGACTGGTGAGAAAGAACACCGTGGCGAGCATCGCAGTCGTACGACTGAGGAAGTTCGCCGACCCCGACGATCCGAACAGACTACCGGACGAACCACTACCGAACGCCGCCCCCATGTCAGCCCCTTTGCCGTGCTGCACAAGAACGAGACCGATCACGCCAAGCCCGACCAGCACATGAACCGTGAGCACCACGGAGAATAGATAATTACCCATCACGAACCCTGAAAAGACAAAAACTTGAACAAGAACAAATGATCAGCAGACCGCAGCGGCGGCACGACAGATCGCCATGAAATCAGCGGCGGCGAGCGAAGCGCCACCGATCAAACCACCATCGACATCCGGAACGGCGAAGATCTCAGCCGCATTCGCCGGCTTGACGCTCCCCCCATAGAGTATGCGCACACCTGCGGCAGCCACACCTCCGTCCTCGAGCCAGCGACGGATCGCCCCATGCACTTCCCCCACCTGCGCGGACGTCGCCGAGCGCCCGGTACCAATCGCCCACACCGGCTCGTAGGCGATGACGACCCCGGCCATGGCCTCGGGACCGACCACATCGCGCACGGCCGCAAGCTGCCGCCCCACGACCGCCAGGGCAGCGCCGGCGTCGCGCTCGGCGAGCGTCTCACCAACGCAAACGATGGGGACCAGACCAGCCCCCAGCGCCGCAAGCGCCTTGCGGCCAACAACGAGATCATCCTCGCCAAAAAAAGCCCTGCGCTCGGAATGACCAACGATCACATAGCGGCAACCAAATTCGGCCAGCATCGACGCACTGACCTCACCGGTGAACGCCCCTTCGGCATGCTCGCTGACATCCTGCGCCCCCAGTTCAAGCCCTGCCGGCCGCTGCGCAAGCTGAGCAAGGTAAGGATAGGGCACGCATACAGCAAGCTCGACCCCTTCGACACTGCGGATACCGTCCAGCAATTCGCGATTGGCGGCCAGGCTGCCATTCATCTTCCAGTTGCCGGCGACGAGTCGGATCATGGGACAGAGAAATCCAGTTAGCTAAACCGTAGGATTATAGGACGGCCCAGAGGTCCGCCGCAAATGCACACCGCCAAGGACTTGCGCACGCTCGTGACTCATCGGGCAGGGACGGCGCCGCCCTAGCCCACTGGCACCCCGCACCGCAGGGCATCAAGCCCCCGCCGCGCACGACAACCTAGCAAAGGATGCCACCCAGGCAACGCCCGCACGCTTGCTGCTGAAAGCCGATTCTGCTATTAAGTCGGGCCTATCCTTCAATCATCCACGGAAGTTGAGTCATGGCCGAAGAAACACTGCACAAGCAATTCCCGCCTTACGTACCCGCTGCCGGCGAGGAATACATGAGCGAGAAGCAGCTGGGCCACTTCCGCGAGATCCTGAGCTCGCTCAAGGGCGAGCTGATGGGGGATATCGAGCGCACGGTGCACACGATGCAGGACGAGGCCACCGTCTTCGCCGACCCGAACGACCGCGCAAGCCAGGAATCCGACATTGCACTGGAGCTGCGCAACCGTGATCGCGAACGCAAGCTCATCAAGAAGATCGACGAGGCGCTCGGACGCATCGAGGACGGCGAGTACGGCTACTGCGACAGCTGTGGCGTCGAGATCGGCCTCAAACGCCTCGAGGCCCGCCCCACCGCGACGATGTGCATCGACTGCAAGACCCTGGAAGAAATGCGCGAGCGCCAGGTCGCCAAGTAAGCCAGTCTCACGACAGACGACGATGCAAAAGGGCGCCGATGGCGCCCTTTTGCATCGTCAGTAGCGGTTCCGAGAACTTGGCCCGCAAACGACAAAGGACGCCTTGGCGTCCTTTGTCGTTCCGAAGCGACCGCATTACGGCGACATCAAGTCGCCGCCCGGGCTCAGCCTGCGTTCTCGCCCAGCAACGCCTTCATGCTGAGGCGGATCTTGCCGCGCTCGTCGGTCTCGAGCACCTTCACGCGTACGACCTGACCTTCCTTGACGTAGTCGGAGACGTTGTTGACGCGCTCATTGGCGATCTGCGACACATGCAGCAGGCCGTCGCGACCGGGCATGATGTTCACGATGGCGCCGAAGTCGAGCAGGCGCACGACCGGCCCCTCGTAGATCTTGCCAACCTCGACCTCGGCAGTGATCGCCTCGATCTTGGCCTTTGCGACCTGCGCACCCTCGGCACTCACCGACGAGATCTTGATCGAGCCGTCGTCCTCGATTTCGATCACGGTACCGGTCTCCTCCTGCAGCGCGCGGATCACTGCGCCACCCTTGCCGATCACGTCGCGGATCTTCTCGGGGTTGATCTTCATGTTGATCATGCGCGGCGCGTACTCGGACACCTCGCCACGGCTGGTGCCCAACGCCTGCTGCATGAGGCCGAGGATGTGCAGGCGGCCTTCCTTGGCCTGCTCCAGCGCGGCGTGCATGATCTCTTTGGTGATGCCCTGGATCTTGATGTCCATCTGCAGGCCGGTGATACCGTTCTCGGTACCGGCCACCTTGAAGTCCATGTCGCCGAGGTGATCCTCGTCGCCCAGGATGTCGGTCAGCACGGCAAAGCGATTGCCATCCTTGATCAGCCCCATTGCGATGCCGGCAACGTGATTCTTGAGCGGCACACCGGCGTCCATCATGGCAAGCGAACCGCCGCACACCGAAGCCATCGAGGAGGAGCCGTTGGATTCGGTGATCTCGGAAACCACACGCACGGTGTACGAGAACTCCTCCGCCTTGGGCAGCATGGCGACCAGCGAGCGCTTTGCCAGGCGGCCATGGCCCACTTCGCGGCGCTTGGTCACGCCGAAGCGGCCGGTCTCGCCCGTGCAGAACGGCGGGAAGTTGTAGTGGAGCAGGAAGCGCTCCTTGTACTCGCCAGCGATGGCGTCGATGATCTGCTCGTCACGACCGGTACCCAGGGTGGCGACCACCAGGGCCTGCGTCTCGCCACGCGTGAACAGCGCCGAACCGTGAGTACGCGGCAGCACGCCGGTACGGATCTCGATCGGGCGGACCGTGCGGGTGTCGCGACCGTCGATGCGCGGCTCGCCGTTGAGGATGCGGCTACGGACGATCCCGGACTCGAGATTGAAGAAGATATCCTTGATTTCGTTGACCGAAGGAGCACCCTCCACGCCCTCGGTAAGCTGGGCGATCACACGCTTGCGGATCTCTGCCAGGCGGGCAGAACGATCCTGCTTGCTGGTAATGCGAAAGGCCTCCTCCATCTCAGCCTTCGCCAGTTCGCCGACCTTGGCGATCAGCGCCTCGTTCGCGGGCGGCGCCTGCCAATCCCACTCGGGCTTGCCGGCAACTTCGACGAGCTCGTTGATCGCGTTGATCGCGGTCTGCATCTGCTCGTGACCGAACACCACCGCGCCCAGCATCACATCCTCGGGCAATTCCTGCGCCTCGGACTCAACCATCAGCACCGCGGTCTGCGTGCCGGCAACCACCAGATTCATCTGGCTGCTCTGCAGTTCGGATGCGGTGGGGTTGAGGACGTAGCGGCCATCCAGATAACCCACGCGGGCGGCGCCAACCGGGCCATTGAACGGCAGGCCGGAGATCGCGAGCGCGGCCGAGGCGCCGATCATCGCCGGGATGTCGGAGTCGATCTCGGGATTCAGCGACAGCACGGTCACAATGACCTGGACTTCATTCATGAAGCCGTCGGGGAAGAGCGGACGAATGGGACGATCGATCAGGCGCGAGGTGAGGATCTCCTTCTCGCTCGGACGGCCTTCGCGCTTGAAGAAGCCACCCGGGATTCGGCCGGCAGCGTAGAACTTCTCGACGTAATCGACGGTAAGCGGGAAGAAGTCCTGGCCCGGACGCGCTTCCTTGGCGCCGACAACGGTGGCGAGAACCACGGTCTCGTCCATGTTGACAATGACGGCACCGCCAGCCTGGCGTGCGACTTCGCCGGTCTCGAGGGTGACGGTGTGGGCGCCATAGGCGAAGGTTTTCTTGATTGCGGTAGGCAAGGTGATTTCCTTTATTCGGTTGATGCAGCGAACTACAACTGCTTGTGGCGGCCCGCCCGGACAGGAGGACTCGATGCCACGGACGTGCAGCCGGCACAGCGGGGCCAGATGGCAAAAAGCCGGCGCGGCCGCAGGGGCACGCACCGGCTTTGCTGGCTTACTTCGCCCTGATCGGCGCTGTGTAGCTCGTCACGGACGGCAATTACTTGCGCAGGCCCAGACGCTCGATCAGATTGCGATAGCTATCGGCGTTACGGCCCTTCAGGTAGTCCAGCAGCTTGCGACGCTGGCTGACCATCTTCAGCAGGCCACGACGGGAGTGATGATCCTTGCCGTGAGCCTTGAAGTGGGGGGCAAGCCCGTTGATGCGGGCGGTCAGGAGCGCAACCTGGACTTCCGGAGAACCGGTGTCGCCTTGGGCGCGCTGAAAGTCGGAGACGATCTGCGACTTGGATGCGGTGTCAAGAGCCATGTGTGTCTTTACTCGTGTTTTTCTGCCAATCAGAAGCCGCGGATTATACCCACAGCGGCACCATAAACTCAATCAAATTCATGCGCATGCGTCGTCGGCCAGGCCGCCGGTGGCAATCAGGCGGCGCGCCGCGAGGCGTCCGTCGTCCTGCCATTGCGCCAGACCGAGAAAACCGCCCGGGCCGTAGGCGCGTACCTTCGCCCCGGGCACGGCGCCCGGCAGCGACAGCACGCGCCCCTGCAACAGCCCGCGTGCCGCCTCGGCGTCGAGTTGCAGCATCGGGAAATCGGCCACGAGAGTGTCGACCGGTGCAAGCAAGGCATCGCGCCCACCCTCCCCGGCCGCCTCGAGGCACTCGAGCGAGACCGCGGCCGCCAACTGGAAAGCTCCAATTGCGGTACGCCGCAGTCCGGCCAGATGTGCGCCACAACCAAGCGCAGCGCCGATATCCATCGCCAGGCTACGGATATAGGTTCCCTTGCTGCAATGCACTCGGATCGAAAACCGCTCTCCGGCGAAGTCGAGCAACTCCAACGCGTGGATCGTGACCCGCCGCGCTTCGCGCTCGATCTCGATGCCCTGTCGCGCGTACTCGTAGAGCGCCTTGCCGTCACGCTTGAGGGCCGAATACATCGGTGGCACCTGCTCGATCTCTCCGCGAAAGCGCTCGAGCACCACCTCAAGGGCGGCGCGCTCTATGGCAACCGGATGGGTGGCCAGCACCTTGCCCTCGGCATCGCCACTATCGGTCTCGACGCCGAGTTGCACCACCGCTTCGTAGGTCTTGTCGGCGTCAAGCAGCATCTGCGAGAACTTCGTCGCCTCACCAAAGGTGAGCGGCAGCAAGCCGCTCGCCATCGGATCCAGCGTGCCGGTGTGGCCTGCCTTGGCGGCGTTGAGCAGGCGACGCGCCGCCTGCAACGCGCCGTTCGAACTCATGCCCTGCGGCTTGTCGAGCAGCAGCACGCCATCGACCGCGCGGCGGATGATCTTGCGCTGCGGCGGTCTCGAACGCTTCGCCGACTGCGCCCGCGCCGCCTCAGGCGCGGGATTTGTCATCGTCGTCCTTGCCAGCAGCGCGCTCACCGCCCGTTTCGTCGGCAGAGGGCTCGTCCTGGTGGCGCGATTCGTCTTCCTTCACCACCGCATCGATCAGCTGGGACAGGCGCGAGCCCTCCTCGACCGAGCGGTCATAGTGGAAGTGCAACTCGGGAATGGTGTGAATGCGGATACGGCGACCCAGCTCGCGACGCAGGAATCCGCTCGCACGCCGCAAACCCTGCTGGATCTCGGGCACGTCTCCTTCACCGGTCATGCTGGTGAAGAACACCTTGGCGTGGGCGTAGTCGGGGGTGATTTCGACATCGGTGAGGGTGATGAAGCCGACGCGCGGATCCTTCACCTCCAGCCTGATCAGCTCGGCCAGCTCGCGGCGGATCTGCTCCACCACGCGCTGGCTGCGGGAATACTCCTTGGGCATCGCTTACAGGGTCCTCGCCACTTCCTTGATCTCGAACACTTCGAGCTGGTCGCCTTCCTTGATGTCGTTGTAGTTGCGCAGCTGCAGGCCGCACTCGTACCCGAACTTGACTTCCTTGACGTCGTCCTTGAAGCGCTTGAGCGACTCGAGCTCGCCGGTCCACAGCACCGTGTGGTTGCGCAGCAGGCGAACGTGCGAGCCGCGCCTGACCACGCCTTCCAGCACGTAGCAACCCGCGATGGAGCCGACCTTGGAGATCGTGAACACCTGGCGGATCTCGACCAGGCCGGTGACCTCCTCGCGCTTCTCGGGTGCCAGCATGCCCGACAGCGCCGCCTTCACTTCATCGACTGCGTCGTAGATGATGTTGTAGTAGCGGATGTCGACGTCGAAGCTCTCGGCGAGCTTGCGCGCACCGGCATCGGCACGGGTATTGAAGCCGATGATGACGGCGCCGGAAGCCTGCGCCAGGTTGACGTCGGACTCGCTGATCGCACCCACGGCGGCATGAATGACATTGACGCGGACCTCGTCGGTGGACAGCTTCTGCAGCGACTGCACCAGCGCTTCCTGCGAGCCTTGGACGTCGGCCTTGATGATGAGCGGCAGGGTCTTGACCTCGCCTTCGGCCATCTGCTCGAACATGTTCTCGAGCTTGGCAGCCTGCTGCTTGGCAAGCTTGACGTCGCGGAACTTGCCCTGGCGGAAGAGCGCGATCTCGCGCGCCTTCTTCTCGTCGGCAAGCGCAATCGCCTCGTCGCCCGCCGCGGGCACGTCGGACAGACCGAGGATCTCGACCGGAATGGACGGACCTGCCTGATCGATCTGCTTGCCGTTCTCGTCGAGCATGGCGCGGATACGGCCGAAGGTCGCCCCGGCCAGCAGCACGTCACCCTTGCGCAGCGTACCCGACTGCACCAGCAGCGAAGCCACCGGGCCACGGCCCTTGTCCAGACGTGCTTCGATGATCAGGCCCTTGGCCGGCGCATCGACCGCCGCAGTCAGCTCAAGCACCTCGGCCTGCAACAGCACGGCCTCGAGCAACTCGTCAATGCCAGTACCCTTCTTGGCCGACACCGGCACGAACATCGTGTCGCCACCGTAAGCCTCGGGGATGACCTCTTCGGCAATCAACTCCTGCGTGACGCGCTCGGGATTGGCATCGGGCTTGTCGATCTTGTTGATCGCCACCACCAGCGGCACGCCCGCCGCCTTTGCGTGATGGATCGCCTCGCGCGTCTGCGGCATCACGCCGTCATCGGCCGCCACCACCAGGATGACGATGTCGGTCGCCTTCGCACCACGCGCACGCATCGCCGTGAAGGCCTCGTGACCCGGAGTATCCAGGAAGGTGACCATGCCACGCGCCGTCTCGACGTGATACGCGCCGATATGCTGGGTGATGCCGCCGAACTCGCCGGCAGCGACCTTGGCAGTACGAATGTAGTCGAGCAGCGAAGTCTTGCCGTGATCGACGTGACCCATGACGGTGACCACCGGCGCGCGCGGCAGGATCTCAGCGTCCTTGTGGTCCTCGCTGTCCTCCAGGAAGGCATCCGGATCGTCGAGCTTGGCCGCCAGCGCCTTGTGGCCCATTTCCTCGACGATGATCATCGCCGTTTCCTGGTCCAGCACCTGGTTGATGGTGACCATCGAACCCATCTTCATCAGCGCCTTGATCACCTCGGTCGCCTTGATCGCCATCTTGTGGGCGAGATCGGCAACAGTGATGGTCTCGGGCACGTGGACTTCGCGCACGATCGGCTCGACCGGCGCCTGGAAGGAGGTACGGTCGTCATGCTGGTTGCGGCCATGACGCCCACCGCCCTTGCCAGCTCCACGCCAGTTGCTGCCTGCAGTCGCCCCCACCTCGCCGCGCGTCTTGAGACCACCGCGGCGTTTGCCTGCGCCTTCAGCCTCGCGAGCAGGCGCCGGCGCACCGCGCCGAGCGTCGCGTGCAGCGGGCTTGTCTTCGGTCTTGGCGGGACGGTGCAGCGTACCCGTGGTCGTCTTGGCAGGCTTGGCAGCCTCTTCCTTCTTCTGCTGTTCTGCGCGCAAGCGCGCCTCTTCCTCGGCCTTGCGCGCATCGGCGGCCGCTCGCGCAGCGGCCTCGCGCTCCTGACGGGCGCGCAGGTCGGCAGCCTGGCGCTCTTTCAGGGCGCGCTGGCGCTCCTCGTCGCGCTTGCGCGCGGCGATTTCTTCCTCGCTCAGAATCTCGGACAACGGCAACGGCTTGCTCAACACTGTAGTCACGACCGGTGCTGCCGGCGCGACCGGCTCGGGCTTGACCTCCGCCGCTGCGGTCGCACGCGCCGGAGCAGCAGCAGGACGCGATTCAACCGCCTGCGGCGGTGCCGCAGGCTGCTCGACAGCCTGCACCTCAACCTGCTCGGCGACCGCTTCCACGACCGGCTCGGGCTCGGCGACAGGCGCCGGAGCCTCAACCTCGACCTCGACACTGGCGACCACCGCTTCCGCAACCGGCTCGATCGGCTCGACCACCGGCTGTTCGTCGCTGACCACCGCCTCGACATGCAGCGCCTCGGCCGCAGCAGCCTGTTCGGCCGCCTCTCCAAGCTGATCGCCAGCCAGTTCGTCACGCTTGACGAAGGTGCGCTTCTTGCGCACCTCGACCTGAACGGTACGTGCACGACCGGTGGAGTCGGTCGCGCGGATCTCGGTCGTCTGCTTGCGCGTCAGGGTGATCTTGCCCTTGGGCTGGGTATCACCATGCGAACGGCGCAGGTACTCCAGAAGCTTCGCCTTGTCCTGTTCGGTAAGCAGGTCGCTCGGGCCGGTCTTATCCACGCCCGCGCGCTTCAACTGCTCGAGCAGCACCGCGGCCGGCATCTTCAGTTCGCCGGCAAACTGGGTCACGCTCATCTGTTCCATTACAGCCCTCCCATCATTCTTCGAACCAATGGGCGCGCGCAACGGATATCAGCGCCTTGGCTCTTTCTTCGTCGATCCCAGCCATCTCGACCAGCTCGTCGACCGCAAGGTCGGCCAGGTCGTCGCGGGTACGAATGCCCTGCTGGGCAAGTTTGGCGGCAAGGGACTTCTCCATGCCGTCCAGATTGAGCAGATCATCGGCTACGTTCTCGAGCTGCTCCTCGGTGACGATGGCCTCGGTCAGCAGCACGTTACGTGCGCGATTGCGCAGCTCGTTGACCGTATCCTCGTCGAAGGCTTCGATCTCCAGCATCTCGGCCAGCGGCACGTAGGCCACTTCCTCGAGCGAAGAGAAACCCTCCTCGATCAGGATGTCGGCGAGTTCTTCGTCCACATCCAGTTTCTCCATGAACAGCGCGCGCAGCCCCTGCTGCTCCTGCGCCGTCTTTTCGGCCGACTCCTGCTCGCTCATCAGGTTGATCGTCCACCCGGTGAGTTCGGACGCCAGCTTCACGTTCTGGCCGTTGCGGCCAATGGCGATGGCGAGGTTGTTCTCGTCCACCACCACATCCATGGCGTGCGCCTCTTCATCTACGACGATCGACACGACCTCGGCAGGCTGCAGCGCAGCGACCACGAACTGCGCCGGATCGGACGACCACACGATGATGTCGACCTGCTCACCGCCGACCTCGTTGCGCACCGCGGTGACGCGCGAGCCGCGCAAGCCCACGCAGGTACCGATCGGATCGATGCGCTGATCGTTGGACTTGACCGCGATCTTGGCACGCAGGCCGGGGTCGCGGGCGCAGGCCTTGAGCTCGAGCAGACCATCTTCGATCTCGGGCACTTCGAGCTCGAACAGCTTCATCAGGAACTCGGGCGCGGTGCGCGACAACACCAGTTGCGGACCGCGGGCGCCGCGATCGATGCGCAGCAGGAAGGCCTTGACGCGATCGCCCACGCGCAGGTTCTCGCGCGGAATCTGCTGGTCGCGCGGCAGCACGGCTTCCATGCGACCGACCTCGATAATCGCGCTACCACGCTCCATGCGCTTGATCGAACCCGAAACGAGGAATTCCTTGCGATCGAGGAAGTCGTTGAGCACCTGCTCGCGCTCGGCATCGCGGATGCGCTGCAGGATGACCTGCTTGGCAGCCTGCGCACCAATACGACCGAAGTCGATGGGCTCGAGCTCCTCTTCGATGTAGTCGCCGATCTGCACATCGGCGCGCAGCTCGCGCGCATCGATGATGCCCATCTCGGCCTCATCGTTGGTGACCTCCTCATCAAGCATCACCAGCCAGCGACGCGTCGAGGTGTAGTCACCCGAGTCGCGGTCGATCGACACCACCACGTCGGCATCATCGTGGATGCGTTTCTTGGTCGCAGAGGCCAAGGCGGTTTCGAGCGCGGAAAAAACGATGTCCCGGGCGACATTCTTCTCGCGCGCCAGGGCATCCACAAGCAGCAGGATCTCGCGGCTCATTTCAGTAAAACCTCCACATCCACAGTCTCAAAATTGGGGTACCAGACGTGCTTTCTCGATGTCGCCGAAGGGCAGCATGACCTCGCCCTTCTCGGTGCGCAGCGCCACTGCACCGTCACGCACACCCTCGATCACGCCGACGAAATTACGTTGATTGCCGATCGGCAGCGTCAGTCGCACCTGCGCCTGCTCGCCGGCGAAACGTTCGAAATCGGCCAGCTTCTTGAGCGGGCGGTCAAGACCCGGCGAGGACACCTCGAGCCGGTCATAGTCAACGTTCTCGACCTCGAACACGCGCTGGAGCTGGTTGCTGACGGTCGCGCAGTCATCGACCGTGATGCCGCGCTCGATATCGAGAAAGATGCGCAGCAGACGCCCCTTGGGAGAGAACTCGACATCCACGAGCTCGTATCCAAGACCCGTCACCACCTGCTCGATCAGTTGCTCGACATCGGTACGCATTGCGCCTCCCAGCCCCTTCTACTCATTCTTCATGGACGCCATAACCGGCGCCACAAATAAAAAATGGGCGAAACGCCCATCAAACAATTGCTCCTGCAGGAAATACACCGCTGGCCACAACCGCAAGACGGACGGCCACCATCCGACCAACACGCCCAAAGCAAACGACTGGCGCACAATCGGAAACCTATCCATCAAAGCCGCGAGAGTATAGCGCCAAAGCGCCGCGCGGGCAAACCGTCGTGAAACGAGGTCTGCACCGGGCAGCGCCCTTCCGAACACCGGGCGAAAGCGCGTAACGCGACCGGCGTTTCGCTCAACGCTCCTTCGCCCCGCCACGCGGCTGCGTGCGATGGAGCTTCACCGGGCGTTTGGCACGCTCGTCACTCTCGCGACTCTGCGGCACGGGGACGCCGGCAAGACGGCAGGCATCGGCCTCCGGCATCTCCATCCACATACCCCGCTTGAGACGCGCCGGCAACTCAACGCTACCGTAGCGGACCCGCATCAGGCGACTCACGGTCAGGCCGACCGCCTCGAACATGCGACGCACCTCGCGATTGCGGCCCTCCGAGATCGTCACCCGATACCAATGATTGGCACCCTCGCCGCCCTCGGCGCGCAGCTGGTTGAATTTAGCCAGCCCGTCTTCGAGCTGAATGCCCTCGCACAACGACTGCGCCTGCTCCTCTGTCAGCTCACCGAGCACCCGCACCGCGTACTCGCGCTCGAGTTCGTAGCGCGGATGCATCAGGCGGTTGGCCAGATCGCCGTCGTTGGTAAATAGCAACAAGCCGGAAGTATTGAAGTCCAGCCGCCCCACCGCCAGCCAGCGCCCCTTGCGTAGCAACGGCAGGCGCTCGAATACGGTCGGCCGGCCTTCTGGATCATCGCGCGAAACGATTTCACCCTCGGGCTTGTGGTAGATGAGCACGCGCGGACTACGCTGGGAAAAGCGCAGCGGCACCAGCTTGCCATTGACCTTGACGCGATCGCCGGGACCGATCTTCTGCCCAAGTGCTGCCGGCAAGCCGTTGACCGAAATCCGGCCGGCCAGCACCCAGTCCTCGATCTCGCGACGCGACGCGACCCCCGCCTGAGCCAGAACCTTCTGCAACCGCTCGGGCTCGGTCAGCGTGGTCGGCGCATTGCGCGCCCGCCCCGACACACCACCACGTGGCGCTCGTTCGCCGCGCTGAGTCTGACCAAGGGCAGTCTGGTGCGCATCCGGCCTGCGCGCAGGATCGTCCGGACGACGAGAGCCGCGCCCACTCTCCGGACGCGCGCGCCGCGCACCGCGCGGGTCCGCATTCAGGTGCGCATCCGGCGCGCTCGGCTGCGCCTCCTCGTCCCGCGCCGCGCGGCGATCGGCACGCGGGTCGCGATCGAGGATCTCGATGGCGTCAGACTTCTTCTTCGTGGGCGGCCGCAGGGGCCTGTTCGGTTTGCGAGACATCGACTAGATCCATAATTTTCTCGATTTCGGCCAGCGCCGGCAGCTCGGTCAGGCTGCGCAGCCCCATGTCATCGAGGAAGCGCCGGGTGGTGGCGAACAAGGCCGGCCGGCCGGGCGTATCGCGCTGGCCGACGATATCGACCCAACCGCGCGACTCGAGTGTTTTCAGTATGTTCGGCGACACCGCCACCCCGCGTATGTCTTCAATGTCGCCACGCGTCACGGGCTGCCGGTATGCAATGATCGCCAGCGTTTCCATCACCGCCCGCGAGTAGCGCGGCGGCTTTTCATCCTTCAGGCGGTCGAGATAGACCTGGTACTGCGGCCGCGTCTGGAAGCGCCAGCCGCTGGCGAGCTGCACCAACTCCACGCCGCGATCAGCCGCCACCCATTCCTCGCGCAGCGCATCAAGCAGCCTGCGCACGAGATCCGGGCCGGGATCGTCGTCGAACAGGCGCCTCAGGCTGGCCACGGACAACGGTGCAGTGGCGGCCAGCAAGGCTGCCTCGACCACTCGCAACCAGGCCTCAGGCGTCGCTTCGCGTTCCATCGGCCAATTTCACGTAGATCGGCGCAAACGCCTCATTCTGAGTCACTTCGACCAACCTCTCCTTGACCAGCTCGAGCACGGCGAGAAAGCTGACCACCAGCCCCGCCGCCCCGAGTGCGGTATCGAACAGCGCATCGAACACCACGAAGCCCCCATCGCCCAGCCTGCGCAGGATTGCCGTCATGTGCTCGCGCACGGAAAGCTGCTCCCGCCCAACTCGGTGGTGCTGGTTCAGGCGCGCCTTCTTCATGATGCGCAGCCAGGCCAGCTGCAGATCATGCAGACTGACCTCGGGTTGGCGCTCGACAAGCTTCTCGGCGACGAACACGCCGACCCACTCGAAATCGCGCTCCACGCGAGGCATCGCATCGAGGCGCAGCGCGGCGATCTTCATCTGCTCGTACTCGACCAGCCGGCGCACCAGTTCCGCGCGCGGATCCTCTTCCTCGGCCCCCTCTCGCGTCGGCCTCGGCAGCAGCATGCGCGACTTGATCTCGAGCAACACCGCCGCCATCAACAGGTACTCGGCTGCGAGCTCGAGATTGCTCTGCCGCATGGCTTCGACGTACTCGAGGTACTGTGCGGTGAGCGGCGCCATCGGAATATCGAGGACATCGAGATTCGCTTTGCGGATCAGGTACAGCAGCAGATCCAGCGGCCCTTCGAACGCATCCAGGAACACCTGCAATGCGTCGGGCGGAATATACAGGTCTTTGGGCAGTTCGAGCAGGGGCTCGCCATAAATGCGCGCCACCGAATCGAGAACGTCCTGCGCCTCGACAGGCGCGAGATCGAGCGCCAGGTTCATGACCACTCACGCTCGCGGGAACCCGGCGCCGCCATCAGCCGTAATCCAGGCCCATCGCCTCACGCACATCGCGCATGGTTTCCTGCGCGAGCTTGCGCGCCCGCTCGCAACCATCTGCAACGATGCTGCGAACGAGGCCAGGATCGTCAAGATAGGGCTGAGCTCGCTCGTGCAGCCCCTCCTGCTCCTCGAGGATCGCTTCAAGGACGGGTTGCTTGCACTCGAGGCAGCCGATCGAGGCACTACGGCAACCACGCTGCGCCCACGCCAGAGTGTCCTCGTTCGAGTAGATCATGTGCAGTTGCCACACCGGGCAGCGCTCGGGCTCGCCCGGATCGGTACGCCGCATGCGCGCCGGATCGGTCTGCATCGTGCGCACCTTGCGCGTGACGCTGTCGGCATCCTCGCGCAGGTTGATGGTATTGCCGTAGGCCTTGGACATCTTCTGCCCATCCAGGCCAGGCATGCGCGAGACCGGCGCAAGCAAGGCCTCGGGCTCGACCAGAATCATCTTGCCGCCGCCTTCCAGATAACCGTAAAGGCGCTCGCGATCGCCCAGGCTCAGGTTCTGGGTCTCGTCGAGCAAGGCTTTCGCCTGCTCGAGCGCCTCGTCGTCGCCATCCTGCTGAAAGCGGGTGCGCAGATCATGGTAGAGCCGCGCGCGCTTGGCACCGAGCTTGCGAACGGCCTCTCTGGCCTTGTCCTCGAAGCCGGGCTCGCGGCCGTACAGGTGATTGAACCGGCGGGCGAGCTCGCGGGTGATCTCGACATGCGGCACCTGATCCTCGCCAACCGGCACCTTGTCGGCGCGATAGATGAGGATGTCCGCAGACTGCAGCAGCGGATAGCCCAGAAAGCCGTAGGTCGACAGCTCGGCACCCTCGCCACGCTCCTGCTGCTCCTTCCAGCCCGGAACGCGCTCGAGCCAGCCGAGCGGCGTCATCATCGACAGCAGCAAGTGGAGCTCGGCATGCTCGGGCACCCGGGACTGGATGAAGAGGGTAGCCTGCGCCGGATCGACGCCAGCGGCGAGCCAATCGACAAGCATGGTCCACACGTTGTCGGCAATGACTTCGGGGCTGTCGTAGTGGGTGGTGAGGGCATGCCAGTCGGCGACGAAGAAGAAGCAGGGAAACTCCTCCTGCAGCTTCACCCAGTTCTTGAGCACACCGTGATGGTGCCCGAGGTGAAGCCTGCCGCTGGGGCGCATGCCTGAAAGAACGCGTTCTGCGTACATGGGGGTCAGAAACCGAGGACGGTTGAGAGCAGGTAGCGGAAACCAGCGATCAGCGGCCACAGGATGGTGCCGAGGATGCCGGTGAACAACAACACAAGCAGGATCGGGAAGCCATAGGGCTCCAGCCGTGCAAAGCGCCAGGCAAGCCGATTCGGCAACAGGCTGACGGCAATGCGTCCGCCGTCGAGAGGCGGAATCGGCAGCAGATTGAGCACCATCAGCACGGCATTGATCTGGATGCCGGCGTCGGCCATCTTGAGCATCGGCAGGGTATAGGCGCCGGGCTCTGAAGTTGCCGCAATGCGAAACAGCAGCCCCCAGGCCACAGCCATGAGGAGATTCACGAAAGGTCCCGCTGCGGCAACCCAGAGCATGTCGGCCTTGGGATTGCGCAGGCGACCAAAATTGACCGGCACCGGCTTGGCCCAGCCAAACAGGATGCCACCCGCCCCGAACAGCGTCGTCAGCGCAAGAATGCCCGCAGGCACGAGAATGGTGCCGACCGGGTCGATGTGCTTGAGCGGGTTGAGCGTGATACGGCCGGCCAGATCGGCGGTCGGATCGCCGAAATGACGCGCAACGTAGCCATGCGCGGCCTCGTGCAAGGTGATCGCCAGCAGCACGGGCAGTGCCCAGATGGCCAGGATGGGGATCAGTGAATCCATGGAATGCTTGATCGTCCTCGCGGCGGCCTAAAGTCCGAATGGCTCGAGCGCACCCCGCCCGGCACGCACAAGCTCGGGCGCCCCGGAGGTGAGGTCGATCACCGTCGTCGCCTCAGGGCCACAATAACCAGCCTCGATGATGAGCTCCACCTGCTTCTCGAGGCGCTCGCGAATCTCGTCGGCATCGCTCATGGGCAGCGTTTCGCCCGGCAGGATGAGGGTCGACGTGAGCAGAGGTCCGTCGATCTCGGCAAGCAAGGCCGACACGACGGCATGCTCGGGCACGCGCAGACCGATCGTCTTGCGCTTCGGATGCAGAACGCGCCGCGGCAACTCCTTGGTCCCTTCGAGAATGAAGGTATAGGGGCCTGGCGTGGTGGCCTTGAGCAAGCGGTACTGGCCATTGTCAACGCGCGCATAGGTGCCGATCTCCGACAGGTCGCGGCACATAAGCGTGAAGTGATGACGCTCGTCGACGCCACGCAGACGACGGATGCGTTCGAGCAGCCCCGCATCGCCCATCTGGCAGACGAGGGCATAGGCCGAGTCGGTCGGCAGCACGACCAGCCCGCCGCGGCGGATGATCTCGGCCGCCTGGCGGATCAGGCGCGCCTGAGGTTGCTCGGGATGAAGGGAGAAGAACTGTGCCATGTGCTTGTCGTAGAGTGCTCGATATGGATCGGCAGGGGGTCGGCAGGACCGCCTCCCGGTTGAATGCGCTGGAGGCGCGCTACTGACGAGCCTACATAAGCCGCGACCACACCGGCTGCAGATCGGCCGGCAAAGGATTGCAGCACCCCAGGTCAACAGCGCTCTCGGCTGCGCCATGAAAGTCCGAGGCGCGGGATGCAAGCAAGCCACGGCGACGGGCAAGACTGGCAAATCGCCGCATCTCGTCCTCGGTATGCGCCCCGGAAACAACCTCGACCGCTTCGCCCCCGGCTGCGATGAAGCAATCGAACAGGCGCTCGAGATCGGCGCCCGACAGCCGGTAGCGCGCCGGGTGAGCGACCACCGCAATACCACCCGCAGCACGAATCCAGCCCACCGCATCCTCGAGCCTGGCCCAGGCATGGTCGACAAAGCCGGGCTTGCCCCGCACCAGGTAGTGGTCAAACACGGTCTTTACATCGGGCATGACGCCGGCGGCCACCAGATGACGGGCGAAGTGCGCGCGACTGACCAGGGCAGGATTGCGGGCAAAGCGGTGGGCACCCGCCAGCGCATCACGAATACCCACGCGCTCGAGCGCCTCGCCAATGCGCTTCGCCCTTGCGTCGCGACCTGCCCGCAGCTGCGCGAGCCCATCGACCAGCACGGGATGACGGTGATCCACGCCAAGGCCGACGATGTGAATGGTCTCGCCCGCAAACGACACGGAAATCTCCACCCCGGCAACAAAGCGCAAGCCGTGCGCCGAAGCGACCCGCGCCGCAGCGTCAATGCCACCAAGCTCGTCGTGATCGGTCAGCGCAAGCAGGTCCACACCATTTGCGAGCGCGCGCAGCACCACATCCTCCGGGTCCAGCCAGCCGTCCGACACCGTCGAGTGACAATGCAGGTCGGCGTTGATGGCGTGTGGCGATGCTGGGTGCGAAGGGGTCATCAAGGGGAAGCAGGAAACGGTCGGCCCTGCATCATAGCAAAGCGCCATCGTCACGACGCGCCAAAGGGTCGCAAAGCAGGTCGCAAAGCGCAGGGGTTCGGGCTCGACCGCGCACGATCCCTGCACCAGGTCGTATCATCGTCGCCTGCACGAAGGACCGCCGCCATGATCAACCCGCCTCCCACGCCACCACAGCCCCTACCGTCGTCCCCGCCTGACAGCTCGCGCACCCCTGGCCCAAAGCCCACCACCCACACGCTTTTCGAGGACGTGCAGGGGGTGCTCACAGGCTGCCTGTTCGTGGCCCTCGCCCTTGTAATGTTCCGCGAGAGCTCGCTGCTCACTGGCGGCACCACCGGCCTGTCCTTTCTCATGCACTACCTTGCCGACTGGCCGCTGGGCGTGTCGCTCGTGGTCCTGAACCTGCCCTTCTATGCCTTTGGGCTGCGCGCACTCGGCCTGGCATTCACGATCAAGACCTTCTGCGCCGTCGCCGTACTGGCCCTGTATACCGAGACGCTCCCATTGCTGGTGAGTTTCGACGTGCTCAACCCGGTCTTTGCAAGCATCATGGCAGGGCTGCTCGCGGGCACCGGGATCCTGATCCTCATCCGCCATGGCGCCAGCCTGGGAGGCGTCACCATTCTCGGCCTCTACCTCCAGAAGCGCCGCGGCTGGCGCGCGGGTTCGGTGCAGATGGTGGCCGACATACTGATCATGGCGCTCGGGTTGCTCGCGCTGAGCCTCGACAAGATTGCGCTCTCCATCCTGGCTGCCGCAGCGGTCAATCTCGTCATCGCAGTCAATCACCGCCCGGACCGTTACTTCGGGATCTAGCCCGCCTCCCCGCCGGCCGCATCACCCACCTCGGCCAGCGCCCGTGCGGCGATCGCCGCTGCAATCATGGCCTCCCTGCTGTCGGGCGATTCCAGACTGATGCGGCCCAGCGCCCCGTCTCGATAGTCCTGCAGCAGGATCTGCGCCGCCTTCTCAAGGTCCAGCCCACCGCCCTTGACGAGACAACCGCGCCGGCGACCGACCGCCTCGACCAGCGCCGGACCATCGAGTGTGGCAACCGCCGCGCGCTCGAGCCGGTAGCGCGCGGCCAGCCTGTCGGCATAGCGCGCCAAGAGGATCTCGCCGAGAAAGGCAGCCACCTCCTCGTCGATGACGGCGTTGCGGCCAATCGCATGGCTGGCCGCGAGCATGTAGCCATCCGCGTCGTAATCGATCTTCGGCCACATCATCCCCGGTGTGTCGGTCAGCGTCATGCCCGGCCCCAGATCGAGCGTCTGCTGGTGCTTGGTCACGGCCGGCTCATCGCCGACCTTGGCCACCTTGCGCTTGAGCAGGGCGTTCATCAGCGTCGACTTGCCCACATTGGGTATGCCCATGATCATCATGCGCAGGGGCTTGGTGCCGTCGTCACGATGGGGCGCAAGCTCACGGCAGAGCGTCGGAATGCGTGCGACATCCGCCGCACTCTTGGCCGAAATCGCAACGGCCCTGACCCCGGGCTGGCGGTTGTAGAACGCCATCCACGCCCGCGTCACCTCCGGATCGGCAAGGTCGGACTTGTTGAGCAACTTCAGGCAGGGACGATTACGAAACCGCCGCAGCTCGGCGATCATCGGGTTGCTGCTCGCTTCCGGCAGGCGCGCGTCGGTCACCTCGATGACGACATCGATGGCAGCCATTGCCTCGGCCGCCTTCTTGCGCGCCGACGCCATGTGCCCCGGGAACCACTGGATGGGCATGGGAGTTCCGTAGATCTGGAGAAGCACCGATTATCCCACCGCACACCCACTGGCGCGAACAAGACATCGGCCACTTTCGGCGCAACTCAAAATAAATTCACGCATCCGCGAAAAACCGTGTATCGTGCCGTTCGCAGTCGATTCAAGCAGTGGTTGTTCTGGTGGTTGCCCAGCGAGTTCCAAGAGAACGCGTGTCGGTTTGATGCCTCCTGATTACGTTTCTTGATCGTTCCTGCATCTCCGGGGCGCAAGCCCGCAATTCTTCATATGGAACGCAAAATGAGCACTCAAACCGGTACCGTGAAATGGTTCAACGACGCCAAGGGCTTCGGCTTCATCACTCCTGAAGGCGGCGGCGACGACCTGTTCGCCCACTTCTCCGAAATCCAGAGCAAGGGTTTCAAGAGCCTGGCCGAAAACCAGCGCGTCGAATTCGAAGTCAAGACCGGCCCGAAGGGCCTGCAGGCGGCCAACATCCGCCCGCTGTAATCGAAGCGACGTCGCCGACGTCACTCGATGCACCCGAAACGCGGCCTTGCGCCGCGTTTTTGCTTTTCCGGCGCCGGGTGCCAACCGTGACCTCCCCGGTTCGCCCCACTGCGGCCACGAGCCGCTTTTTCGTTCGCAGCGCCAGAATCGCCGATAATCGCGACTTCGCAGCGCTGCTGCACACCGCCGCCTCCGCGGCCCGACAGCCATGACCGACTCTGCCCTCCCCGAATCCGCCAGCCCCGAGGCGACCCTGCGCTTCGCCGATCTCGACCTGCCCGCGCCCCTTCTGTCGGCGCTGGCCGAGGTCGGCTATGAAACGCCGTCGCCCATCCAGGCCGCCTGCATCCCGCAACTGCTGGCCGGCCGCGACATCCTCGGCGAGGCCCAGACCGGCACTGGCAAGACAGCCGCCTTCGCGCTGCCCATGCTCGCCAAGCTCGACCTTGCCGACGCCCGTCCCCAGGTACTGGTGCTCACCCCCACGCGCGAGCTGGCGATCCAGGTGGCGGAAGCCTTCGCCAAGTATGCCCATCACCTCAAGGGCTTCCACGTGCTGCCGATCTACGGCGGCCAGAGCATGGTGGTGCAGCTGCGCCAGCTGTCGCGCGGCGCCCACATCATCGTCGGCACGCCGGGGCGGGTAATGGACCATCTCGAGCGCGAGAGCCTCAAGCTCGATGCGCTCAAGGCCATCGTCCTCGACGAGGCCGACGAGATGCTGCGCATGGGCTTCATCGACGACGTCGAGTGGATCCTCGAACACACACCGGAGGCGCGCCAGACAGCGCTGTTCTCGGCAACCATGCCGAACGTCATCCGCGACGTCGCCCGCCGCCACCTGCGCGAACCGCAGGAGATCAAGATCCGCGCCGCGACCGCGACCGTCTCCAAGATCAGCCAGCGTTACTGGCTGGTGCGCGGCGTCGACAAGCTCGATGCCCTCACCCGCATCCTCGATGCCGAGGAAAGCTTCGACGCCGCGATCGTCTTCGTGCGCACCAAGATCGCAACGGAAGAGCTCGCCGACAAGCTCGCCGCACGCGGCTACGCAGCCGCTGCGCTCAATGGCGACATGACCCAGGGCCTGCGCGAACGGGTCATCGAGCAGCTCAAGAATGGCGCGCTGGACATCGTCATTGCCACCGACGTCGCCGCACGCGGCATCGATGTGCCGCGCGTCTCGCACGTCATCAACTACGACATCCCGTACGACACCGAGGCCTATGTACACCGCATCGGCCGTACCGGCCGCGCCGGCCGCGAGGGGGTAGCGATCCTGTTCGTTGCGCCGCGCGAAACACGCATGCTGAAGATGATCGAGCGGGCCACGCGCCAGCCGATCACACCGATCGCACTGCCCAGCAACGAAGAAGTGACCAACCTGCGCGTGGCGCAGTTCAAGCGCCAGGTCGTGGATGCCATCGGCGGCGAGGACCTCGGCTTCTTCATGGGCATCGTCAACGACCTGATCGAAGAGAACGAGCTCGATATCCACGAGGTTGCCGCAGCACTGACGCTGCTCGCGCAGCGCGACCGCCCGCTGCAGCTCGAGCAGTCCGGACGCGGCTGGGAAATCGCTACCGCCCCCACCAGCGTCGAAGGCCGCGCCCCGAGAGCCGAGCACTTCACAACCGGTGCGCCACGCGAACGCACCCAACGCCCCAATCGCGACGAGATCCTCGCCCGCCGCCGCGCCTTTGCAGATGGCGCGCTGGTCCGCTACCGCATCGAGGTTGGTCGCGCCCACGGCGCCAGCCCCAAGGAGATCGTCGGTGCGATCGCCAACGAAGGCGGCATCGAAGGCAAGTACATCGGCCAGATCCACCTCTTCGACGACTTCTCTACGGTCGAGCTGCCCGCGAACCTGCCGGATGATCTGCTCGGCACGCTCAAGCGCACCCGCGTGCGCCAGATGGCACTGAACATCCGTGCCTTGAGTGCAGCCGAAGCCGCCACCATGCCCGAACGGCGCCGCCCCATGCGAGAGGACACCAGCTGGCAAGGCGAACGCAGGCCAAACGATGCCGCGCCGCGCAACCCGCGTGCAAAGCCCGCATACGGCGAAGGCAAGCCGGCCTGGAGCAAGCCGCGCGGCGATCGCCCCCAGCACGACAACCGCCCCGGCGGTCGGCCGCACACCCCTGCAGCGGGCGGCAAGAAGCGACGTCCGGACTGAGCCGGCCCATCCGCACCGCAGCATGGAACTCCTACCCTGGTCGCATCACGCCTCGTCGGGCTTCACGCTGCGCGGACTGCACAGCCCGCCCAGCGGGCGGCCGGTGCTTCATTTCGTGCATGGCAACGGCTATTGCGGCATGGTGTATGCGCCCATGCTGCAATGCCTGGCCGCGCATTTCGATCTGTTCCTGTCAGATGTCCAGGGCCATGGCGACAGCGATCATGGCGGACGCTTCCTGGGCTGGAATAGGACGGCAGAACTCAGCCTGGAGGCCTGGAACGCACGACGCAGCGTGTTCGGCGATGTCCCGGTATATGCCGTCGGACACAGCTTCGGCAGCGTCATCAGCTGCCTCATGCTCGCGCGCGCACCGCACGCGTTCGCGCGCGCTGTACTGCTCGATCCCGTCCTGTTTCCCCCCGCAATGATCGGCCTGATGGCCCTGTCCGACGTCGTCGGCCTGTATGGCCGCAACGCACTCGCCCAGCGTGCGCGCAAAAGACGCCATTACTGGCCCGACCGCGACGCGGCACGCGCCAACCTTCATGGTCGCGGCATGTTTCGCGGCTGGCATGCGGACGCACTGCAGGCTTACGTCGAGCATGCGCTGCGCGACCTGCCAGGCGGCGGAGTCGAACTCAAGTGCACACCGGCGCGCGAAGCGGAGATCTTCAGTTCCTACCCGCGCCGGCTATGGCCTGCGCTCGCGCGCATCAACACACCCACGCTGGTTGTGCATGGTCGGGCGACCTTTCCGTTTGCACGACGCGCCATCCTGCGCTGGGAATCTTCGAACGCGGCCGTCCAGCGCACGGAGCTGCCCGGTGGTCACTGCTTCATGCAGGAGGACCCCGAGCGCAGCGCACATGCGGTAAGGAATTTCCTGATGGCAGACGGAGCCGTGCTCGCCCCACTGCCGAGGGCACAGCCCGGGCCATTGCGCTAGAACTCCCCATAATGGGCTATACCGCAGTAAGCTCTACGCCCCGGGCGGAACGGCCGTGTCGCCGCTCGCCCCCTTTACCCCCTCCTCCTGCGCCGGACCGGGCGCGACGCCTCGGACACCCATGAAGAGTTGCCTGTCGATCCGCCTCTGGAGCCTGATGCTTGCCGCATGCGCTGCATCCGGGCCCGTACTCGGCGCGCAGGAACTCACCATTGGCGTCTTTGCGATACGCCCGAAGCCCGTCGTCGAGGCCGCATGGACGCCTTTCGCGCAGTATCTCGACGAGAGACTGCCGGACCACAGCGTACGCCTGCGGGCACTGGACGAAGGCGAGATGCACGAGGCCCTGGCGCGTGGGGAACTCGACCTCGTCCTCACCAACCCATCGCACTTCGTCGCACTGCGCGGCGGCAACGCGCTGTCGGGCGCAATCGCCACCCTCGTTGGTCGCCACGGCGAGCAAGCGGTCAATCGCTTCGGCGGCGTCATCGTCGCACACGCCGATCGTGACGACCTGACCGGCATCCAGGACCTCGAAGGACGCCGGATCGCCACCACCAGCGCGAATTTCCTCGGCACCTATGCCGCCCAGCTCGCCGAACTCAAGGCAGCGGGCATCCGGACCAGCGCCCTGCACATCCGTACGCTCGACCAGTTCCAGGACAGCGTGATCGATGCGGTGATCGCGGGCCGTGCAGATGCCGGCTTCGTCCGCACAGGACTGCTCGAGGAGCTGGCACGTGAAGGCCACAAGGGCCTCGACACACTGAAGATCCTGAACCGCATCCCGGCAGAATCGCTACCGGGCTTTCCATTCGCCACCTCGACACGCCTTTACCCCGAGTGGCCGCTGGTTGCACTGCCACATGCCGACGAGGCCGCTATCAGGTTGATCGCGTCACATGCGCTGCTGCTGCCTCCCGACCACCCGGCAGCTCATGCCGCGGGGATACACGGCTTCACGATCCCAGCCGATTACTCGGGGGTGGAGACCCTGCTGCGCGAGCTTCGCCTGCCACCCTTCGATCATGTACCAAGCTTCACCTGGAGCGATGTGTGGGCGCGCTTTCAGGTCTGGATCTTCGTGTTCAGCCTGGCCGTGGTCACCATCCTGCTGTTGCTGGCAAGGCTCACGCAGCGCAATGCCCAGCTTTCACGGGCCCATCGCAAGGCGAGCGCGCTCGCCGAACAGATCGACCTCGAACACCATCACCTGTGCAATGTGGTCGAAGCCACCGGCGCGGCCAGCTGGGAGCTCGATCTCAGGCATGATCGCTACGTGATGGACGCACGCTGGACCCGCATGATGGGCTTCGCCGAGGAAGGACGCACGACGATGAATCGCGCCCAGTGGCGCGAGCTGGTGCACCCGGACGACCTCGCTCGCGCCCAGGCAGCGCTCGACCAGCATATCCGTGGCGAGTCGCCCTTCTATGAGCAGGACCTGCGCTTGCGCCACTGCGCAGGGCACTGGATCTGGGTGCACGACCGCGGCCATGTCGTGCAGCGCTCAGTACACGGCGCCCCCCTCTTGCTGACGGGAGCCCAGCTCGACATCAGCGCACGCAAGCAGGACGAGGAGCGACTGCGCCTCGCCGCCAGTGTGTTCGCCAGTTGCTACGAAGCGATCCTGATCACCGACGCCAACAACTGCATCATCGACATCAATCCGGCCTTTACCCGCATCACCGGCTACAGCCGCGAGGAGGTCCTGGGGCGCAACCCCGCCGTCCTCGGCTCCGGGCGCCAGGGGCGCGAGTTCTACCGCAACATGTGGGCCTCCCTGGAGGAGAACGACCACTGGCAAGGAGAGCTCTGGAACCTGCGCAAGGATGGCAGCGACTTTGCCGAAATGCTGTCGATCAGCCGCGTACGTGACGAGAACGGGCAGCTCATGCACCACGTCGGGCTGTTCTCGGACATCAGCCATCTCAAGCTCCACGAGGAGGAGCTCAACCGCATCGCCTACTTCGACCCGCTCACCGGCGCGCCCAACCGCCGCCTGCTGGACGACCGCCTCCGCCAGGCAATCGCCCACGCGCACCGCACCGGCAAGACGCTCGGCGTCTGCGTGATCGACCTCGACGGCTTCAAACCGGTCAACGACCGCTACGGCCACGAGGCGGGCGATCGCCTGCTGGTCGAGATCGTCGACCGCCTCAATGGCCTGCTGCGCGCCAGCGACACGGTTGCCCGCCTTGGTGGCGACGAGTTCGTACTGCTTCTCGAGGATGTGGATGGCGATGCCGTGCTCAAGCGCATCCTCGATACGATCCGCCAGCCGATACAGATCGAACAGGACTGGGTCTGCGTCTCGGCAAGTATCGGCGTCACCCTCTTCCCTGAGGACGACGCCGACCCCGACACCCTCCTGCGCCACGCCGACCAGGCGATGTACCGTGCCAAGCAGCGCGGCCGCAACTGTATCCAGCACTTCGACACCTCGATCGAGCAAGGACTCGCGGAAAGACGGGCACGCCATGCGCGCCTGGCCGAAGCGCTGCGCGACAGCGAACTCCTGCTCCTGTTCCAGCCCCAGGTCGACATGCAAAGCGCACGCATGGTGGGCGCAGAAGCCTTGCTGCGCTGGCGCCATCCGACGCGTGGCATGCTATCGCCCGCTCAGTTTCTGGCCGATGCGGAGGGAAGCGAACTGGAGATCGACATCGGCAGATGGGTGCTGGACCAGGCACTGGCCGCGCTCGCGCGCTGGCGCGAGGCCGGGCTCGACGTATCGGTCAGCATCAACGTCAGCGCCAACCAGCTGCAGCAGGCTGGATTCGTCGATTCGGTACGCGCAGCGCTTGCCTGCCAGCCCAGCCTGACCGCGGCCATGCTCAAGCTCGAGATCCTGGAGTCAGCCGCACTCGACGACATGACGTCCGCACTCGAAGTCCTGCGCGCCTGTCGCGGCCTGGGCGTTCGCCTCGCGCTCGACGACTTCGGCACGGGCTACGCGTCACTCAAGCATTTCCGCCAATTGCCGGTCGATCAGCTCAAGATCGACCACAGCTTCGTGATCGACATGCTCGACGACGCCGAGGACCGAGCGATCGTCGAGGGCGTCATCCAGCTTGCCAGCGCGTTCGGTCGCGAAGCAATTGCGGAAGGCGTCGAAACCCCCGCCCATGCTGCTGCACTGGCCGCACTGGGCTGTCGGCTCGGGCAGGGTTTCGGCATTGCCCGCCCAATGCCTGCGGAGCACGTGATGGGCTGGGTGTCGTGGTACGGCGCGACGCCGGTGGAAGCCTAGGGCAGACGCTGCCGGGGCGTTTCAGACACCGAGCAGCCGACGCGGCTCGACCACGACAGAGTCACGACCGTTGGTGATCAGGACCTGCCCCTCCTGGATCGTGAACTGCAGGCGCATCGTGCGCTCGGCCATACGCGCCAACTCCGCCGTCTGCTCGCGGCCCAGTTCGATCACATGCAGTCCCGCCTGGCGCTCGAGCTTGGCGCGCACGCCGCTCCACCACACCTCCAGCGCCCGGCCATAGGCAAGTACGACGACCTCGCGTGCGCGACCGCAAGCCTTGCGCACCCAACGCTCATCCGGTTGCCCGACATCGATCCAGCGCTCGATGACGCCGGTCAGATCCTTCTGCCACAGATCCGGCTCGTCATCGACACACAGGCCCTTGCCAAAAACCAGAGCGGGGTCCGCGTGCAGCGCAAAAGCGAGCAGGCGCACCATCATGCGCTCGTCCGTTTCGGAGGGGTGGCGCGCCAGGGTCAGCGCATAGTCTGCGTAATGGCCGCGGTCCATGTCGGCGATCTGGATCTCGGCCTTGAAGATGGTTGCCTTGAGCGCCATCAGTGCACCTGCTCCGGTCCGCGCTGCGCATGCTGCCATGCAATCACCGCACGCGTAGCGTGCGCCATGACGAGATCGCTCACGTCCTTCGGCAGTTCGCGTGCCAGCGCGGCAAACAGGGCCTGTGTGGCCTCCTGCCCAATGCCCTCGACAGCCAGACTGTCGGCCAGGCAGCGAATCTGGATGAAGGCGACGGCATCGGCCACCAGTCGCCAGCCGGCAATCGGCATCTCGCGCGCAAGCGCCAGCAGCATGCCGCCAAGGCGTGACGAGAGCCGCAAGGCCTCTTCACGGCTCTCGGTGGCAATCGACGAGTGCCAGAGCGCCAGATGCAGCGCACGGCGCAATTCCACCTTGAAGTCGATGACGTTCTGCTCAGCGGCGCCTATCGACTCGAAATGGCGCAGGAAGCGGGCCTCCGCCTGCGCATCGAGCCCGGTGCGCAAGGCACCGATGAGCTCCGTCAGACCGGGTATCGCCACCAACTCGAAGGCCTGCGTCCACGCCAGCCCCCACTGATCCATGCCTGCCAGCAGCAAGGCCAGACGCAGCGCGCGCGCCTCGTCGTCCGCAGCCTGGCCCGCCCACTCGGCCAGCTCGCCGCGAAGTTGTTCCACACCGCGGCGGCGCACGTCATCTGGCTCAGCCACGCTCAGGCGAAAAACGCGCGCAAAAGCCTCCTGTGCCAGGTGGGCTGCCCGGCGCTGGGCTTCTCCATCGACAAGCGCCGCCAGCGGGTCACTCGGCAACGGGGTCTGCGAACTGGGCATCGGATATCTCGGTTGAATTTTGCGGGCGCCTATTGTGACGGCGCTGGGCAAGCGAGGCAAACCTCCGCCGAACCAGCACACGCGCAGTCACGCGATGCTGCGCTCCCAGAACGAAGGAGGGTCAGTGTCTCGCAGCTGCGTGTTGCCGCTGCGGAAGCCCTCGAGCATCCGGCGCAGAGCATCCGCATCCTCGGCGGTAAAGCCGCGCTTGAAGTCGGTCAGGATCAGCCGCGACCGCGTAGACCAATTGCCGGGCGCATCATCGATCGCACACCAGGCCACATCACGCAGGTTCGGCTCATGCTGGCTCAACCAGATCATCGCCTCACGTTCCCGCAAGCCGTGCAGTTCGGCGCCATTCTTGGGCAGCATGTGCGGCGTGGCGCCGGCGATCTGCGGATGAACGTCTGACGAAAAGCGCGCCAGCAGCTTCTGCATCGAGAACAGCATGCGCCAGTCGGACGCGATGACGATGCGCGACTCGGGATACTCCCGCACAACCCCCTCGATCAGCGGCAGGCAGCGGAAATCCTCAACTTCGCCCCAGGGGTGGGTAACCCCGTCGAAGTCGGTGAAAATATAAGCTCTGCGTGTCATTCTGCACTCCCCGCGGGACTGAGCCCGGGTCCGCTATCCATGGATGCTGCAATGCGGAATATACTTCATTGCATGCTGCAAGCGCCTGTATCGAATGTCACGGAAAGTCATATTTCCAGTGTAAAGTATGCTCAACGTGGCGCACTGTTGCAGTGCAACAACACAAAACCGGAACCGAGGACTTCACCATGACCCCACTCATCAACCTGGAAGGCAAGATCGGCCTGATCACCGGCATCGCCAACGAGAAGTCGATTTCCACCGGCGTTGCGGAGGCCTGCGCCCAGGCCGGCGCCAAACTCATCATCACCTACCAGAACGACAAGACGCGCGCGTTCATCGAGCCCATTGTGCACCGGCTCGGTGTCGAGGATGTGTTCCTGCTCGACGTCACCCGCCCCGACACCATGGACGCCGTGTTCGCCGAGATCGACGCCCGTCACGGCAAGCTCGACTTTGCCATCCACAGCATGGCCTTCGCCAAGCGCGACGATCTGCATGGGCGCGTCGTTGACTCCTCGCCCGACGGCTTTGCGCTGGCGATGGACGTATCCACGCACTCCTTCGTCCGCCTCGCCAAGAAGGCCGAACCCCTGCTCGAAAAAGCCGGCGGCGGCTCGTTGGTGACGATGACCTACCTCGGCTCGGAGAAAGTCATCCCCAACTACGGTGTGATGGGTCTGTGCAAGGCGGCACTGGAAGCGGCTACACGCTACATGGCTGCGGAACTCGGCGCCAAGGGGATCCGGGTCAACGCGGTGTCGCCCGGACCGCTGATGACCCGTGCCGCATCGGGTATCGCCGGCTTCGACGGGCTGATGGCCGCCGCCGTCGAGCGCGCACCCATGCATGCACTCGTCACCCCCGAGGACATCGGCGCGCTCACGGCCTTCCTGGTGTCCGATGCCGGTCGCCTGGTAACCGGTGGCGTGCATTTCGTCGACGCCGGCTATAACATCATGGCGTAAGCACTTGGAGGGGCCATGATCGATCTCGAGGCGGCCAGGATCCGACTGGGACGGCAGCAGATCCTGCTGCCCGATCCGGTGCCGGCGCATCCGCTGCTCGACGGCAAGCGCGAGATCGGTCGTGGCGAGTACTCCATCGTCCTGGACAAGGGTGACGGCGAGCGCGTGTACAAGGTCTGCAGCTCTCCAGCGGACTATTTCCTCTACACCGCGGAGGATCGCCCGAGCGGTCAGCACTTCCCCATCGTCCACGCGGACCACGGCATCATCGGCCGAGCCGCTTCAGGTTATCCGCTGCACCTGATCGAGATGGAGAAGCTCTACCCGCTCGACGACGGCTCGCCCGCTGCGGAGCTCGCCAAGCGCCTGATCGATTTCTACTGGTCGGCTTGCGAACAATGGAGCAGACTGGGCAACGACATGGGGCGCATCGCCCTGTACCATCTGACCGTCAATCCGCTTGCCATGAGCGACAGCATGCAGCAGGCGCTCAAAGCCCTGTCCGACTTCGTCGAGGCGTATCAGGTACTGCCGGACATCCTCAACACCAACAACCTGATGATGCGCAAGGACGGAACGCTGGTCTTCTCCGATCCGGTCTTCATCGCCTGAACGGTCTCCGCCGCGCGCGCTTGCGCGTATCATCGGGTCTCCGATGCAAGGATGCATCGCAGCGGACTCACGCATGCACGACCACGATCACGACCACACTCCCGCCCCGCGCCCGGCCTCCATCGGCATCGCGCGCAGCGGCACCTTCGACCCCGACGCCTTCGAACGCGCCGTCACGGCCTTGCTGCAGGCCTGCGGCGTAGCGCCCGATACGGCCCACACCGGGCGTACTGCAACACGCGTGCGCGAACTGTGGCAAAAGCGGCTGCTCGGCGGCTATGACCTGGACCCGGCTGAAGTGCTCGGCGACGGCTTCGAGGATCCGCGACGCGACATGGTGGTCATACGCGGCATTGCCGTTCACGGCGTTTGCCCCCACCACCTCGTCCCCTTCCGCGGTCTCGCCCATGTGGCCTACCTGCCAGGCGGGCGGCTGCACGGCTTCGGCCGCATCGCCCGCCTCGTCGACGCGATCGGCCACCGTTTCACTTACCAGGAGTGGATGACGCGTGACGTTGCCGATGCCTTGATGACCCATGGGAAGGCGGCCGGTGCGGCCTGCGTCATCGAGGCGGAGCAGCTCTGCCTGCTTCTGGGCGAAGACCGCCGCGGCGACGAGCGGGTCGTGACGCAGGCTTTCGCCGGTGCATTCGAGAGCTCGGCACAGGCGCGCAGCGAATTCCTGCGCGCCATCGACAGCGGGCGAACCTGAAGCGCCAAGCGCGCCTTCAGCGCAGATCGATCACCGTGGCGCGGCGCGCGAGGCGGTGGGCGCTGACATCCACCAGCACCACGTCTCGCCCTTCGAGTACCACCGCACCCGGATAGCGATCATCGCCGCTCGGCGAGTACTCGAACTCGAACGCACGACGCAGCACCGCATGCCCCTGCTCGTTACGCGCAAAGCGCACCCCCCGGCCGACCACAGTCTCGTCGAGGAACTGCACGCCCTCGCGCAAACATGCGCGCCGCGCCGCCTCGATCCCCGCTTCGCGCGCCTTGAGGCTATCGAACCAGAACCAGACCAGTCCGGCCAGCACCAAGGCTGCACTCAACTCGGCGAAGGTCACGGGCGCACGAAGAGGATGAGCGCAGCGCGCAGCAGACCAAAGCTGAGCATGCGACTCATTGCAGCATCATGCCGCGGATGGTGAAGAACAGGATCGCAGCCATCAGACCCGAAGCTGGCACCGTGATGACCCAGGCCGCGGCGATGCGCAACAGCTGCGAACGCTTGACCAGCTCCCGGCGATAGACCTTCTTGAGTCCCTTGCGCTCACCCTTGGAGAAATGGGCCGGATCCTGAGCGGCCTTCGAGCGCTCCTTGAGATCTGCCAGCATTGCGCCCTTCTCCTCGACCGATGCCTTCTCGAAACGCTGCACGAATGCTTCGATCGCTGCCAGGTCCCCCTCCGGATGGTGAGCCTTGATCTCGGCGAGCATGCGGTCGTAGTTGCTCTTGAGATACTCGCGCAGGAAGCCAACGCCGAACACGCCACCCACTGCGATATGCGTCGAACTCACCGGCAGGCCGAACTGGCTGGCGATGATGACCGTGATCGTCGCCGCCATTGCAATGCAGTAGGCCCGCATCTGGTCGAGCTCGGTGATCTCGGAGCCGACGGTGCGGATGACCTTGGGCCCGAACAGCGCCAGACCAAGCGCGATCCCCAGCGCACCGACCATCATCACCCAGGTCGGAATGGCTGCCGCCTTGTGGAACTCACCACCCGAACTGACCACATCGACGATCGCAGCCAATGGCCCCACGGCATTGGCGACGTCGTTCGAGCCGTGGGCAAAGCTCAACAGCGCGGCTGCAAAAATGAGTGGCACCGTAAACAGCTTGTTGACGCTCTGCTTGGTGTTGGCGACGATGCCCTGCCGACCACGCAACACGTAACGCACCAGCAGGAACACGGCGATACCCACCAACAGTCCGTAGATCACGGCCCCGGTGAAGCCAACCTTCCAGACCTTGTTCAACCCCTTGAGGATGAGATAGGTCGAGAACGTCCAGGCCATGAAGCCTACCAGCAGCGGCACCATGCGCCGCGCCGCCGCGGCCATGTCGGCCTGATAGGTGATGCTGCGCTTGATCAAGTAGAGGAAACCGGCGGCAAAGAGCGCGCCCAGCAGCGGCGACACTACCCAGCTTGCGGCGATGTTGCCCATCGTGCCCCAGGCCACGATGCCGGGCCCTGCGGCTGCCATGCCTGCGCCCAGCACCGCGCCGACGATGGAGTGAGTGGTCGACACCGGCGCCCCCACCGCGGTAGCGATATTGAGCCACATGGCACCCGCGAGCAGGGCTGCGAGCATGATCCACACGAAGGTGTCCGAATCGGCGATCAGGTCGGGGTTGATGATGCCGCCGCGGATGGTGCTCACCACCTCGCCACCGGCGATGAGTGCGCCCGCCGCCTCGAAGATTGCGGCAATGACAAGGGCGCCGGCGAGCGTGAGCGCCTTCGAGCCCACTGCCGGGCCGACGTTGTTGGCAACGTCGTTGGCGCCGATGTTCATCGCCATGTAGCCGCCAATCATCGCCGCCACCACCAGCGTAAGGCTGCCTTCACCGCCTCCGCGCATGGCGGAATACAACATGACGCCGACGATGAACAGCACGCCCATGCCAAGGCGGAACACCTCACCCCGCCCTTGGTAAGCTGCCTTCTCGATATCGCTGATGTGCTTCAGGTCCACAACCGGACAACCCCGAATACTGTAAAGGCCGTATTGTTTCAGAAAATTTGCAGTGCCCCAATCGGAACTTCTGCTGGGACGATGAGCGCCCTGGCTCCACCACGGCGACCACGAGCCAAACCGCGCTCAGAGTTCGTCGTATTTCTTCGCGCTGCCGCGCGCACGCGCCACAGGATAGCGATCGGCATTGATCGCCATCTTGGCCCGCGCAGCATCGGCTAGATCGATATCGAGCACGTCGGCCAACCTCACCAGGTAGAGCAGTACGTCGGCGAGTTCATGCGCCACCTCCGCGCGCACAGGAGCAGGCAGCGCGCTCGACTGCTCGGCGGTGAGCCACTGGAAGTGCTCGATCACCTCACCCGCCTCGCCCGCCAGCGCCATGGCGAGATTTTTTGGGGTGTGGAACGGCTCCCATTCACGGTCAGCGGCAAAACGGCGCAGGGCCTCGCGCAGCTCGAGCAGTGAGTCGGGCCGGACAGCTGTGTCGTCCATCTTCAACTCACTCGATGTGGTGCTCGAGGTCGAATCCGGCACCTTCGTCCTGCCCAAGATGCTCGACCAACCAGGGCAGCGTCTTCTCCAGGCGTTCGGGCAGCAGCCACGGTGGATTCACCACGTAGAGACCACTGCCGAACATGCCGAAACCATCACGGGCTGGACTGCGCACGGCCAACCGTACGTCAAGCCAGCTCTCCGCACCAAGCTCGGCCAAGCGCTCGGGCAGCATGCGCGCCTCGGTCCGCGAGAGCATGGGGTACCACACCGCAAAGGTGCCGGTCGGGAAGCGACGCAGTGCATCGCGCAGGGTATCGACCACCCGGCGGTAGTCGTCCTTGACCTCGTAGGGGGGATCGATCAGCACCACTGCCCGCCGCGATGGCGGCGGCAACAGCCCCTTGAGTGCGCCGAATCCGTCTGCGCGACGCACCTGCACACGCTCCTGCTCACGATCGAAGGTACGCTGCAAGGACTCGAAATCGGCGGGATGAAGCTCGAACAGTCGCAGTCGATCCTGTGCCCGCGCCTGCGTCATGGCGAGGGCCGGAGAGCCGGGATAGAACAGCAGGCGTCCATGCGGATTGAACTGCCCGACCGCGGCCACATAGGCGGCAAGCGGCGCCGGCAGGTCATCTCGCGCCCACAGTCGGCCGATGCCCTCGCCGAATTCTGCAGTCTTGCCAGCCTGCTCACTTTCAAGCGCGTAGCAACCTCCGCCGGCATGGGTGTCGATGTAGATCCAGGGCTTGTCCTTGCGGTTGTAGTAGGCGAGCAGTTCGAGCAGCACGGTGTGCTTGAGCACATCGGCGTGATTGCCCGCATGAAAGGCGTGACGATAACTGAGCATGAAGGTCTTCCGTTTGCGGCACGCATCCTAGCACCCCCCGCAGAACGGACAAAATCCTCGCTGGATCAGCAACATCGAGCAGATAAGGAGGTTTGCATGCTGCAGTGCCCTTGCTATGATGCGCCCCCCGACAGCCGTGATCACCCGGCTGGAGACATACATAGCGAGAACAAGCATGAGCATCTATGCCCTGGGCGATCGCAAGCCGCGTTTCGGAGCCGGCAGCTGGATCGCCCACAATGCCACGGTGATCGGCGCCGTGACCGCGGGCCGCAACGTCAACATCTGGTACAACGTCGTACTGCGCGGTGACAACGACCCGATCACCATCGGCGACGACACCAACATCCAGGACGGCTCGGTACTGCACAACGACGAGGGCGTACCGCTCACCATCGGCAGCGGCGTCACCGTTGGCCACATGGCGATGCTGCACGGCTGCACCATCGGCGACGGCAGCCTGATCGGCATCAACGCCGTCATCCTCAACAAGGCGGTGATCGGGCGCAATTGCATCATCGGTGCCAATGCACTCATCCCCGAAGGCAAGGTCATTCCCGACCGCTCGCTCGTCGTCGGCTCACCCGGACGCGTGATCCGTACCCTGACCGACGCCGAAGTCGAGCATCTCGCCTGGAACGCCCAGCACTATGTCGATAACGCGCGTCTTTACGGACAAGCGCTGTGCGCGATCGACCCGGCCAGCGTGATCGCCCCGGCAACGCCCTGAAACGTCCTGGGGGCTGCAGGCTGCAGCGCATCCTGACAGAATGCGTGCAACCGGCCGGCATCGTGCACGCCGGACTGACAATGCATCAGAAGGAGATTGCCTCATGCGCCCCAGCCCCCTCTCCCCCAGCGGGCACATTGCCGCCCCTGCCCGCCCCGTAGCCGTTCGGCCTGCCAGCCTGCCCGAACTCGCACGCCTCGCTCTCGGCGGCCTGCTCGCAGCCACCCTGACGCTGGCAGGCACAGCAGCCCTCGCAAGTGAAGCGGACGGCGCAGGGCGCGCGCAGATCATCGAATTCTCGGCTGAGGCCAGCCAGCCGGCGGCCAACGACCTTGCGGTGGCAGTGCTGTACGCCGAGCACCACGGCCCCAACCCCGGCGCGGTGGCACGCGAGGTCAATCGCCACATTGCCGCGGCCCTGCAGACCGCCAGCGCCCATGCCGACGTCACCAGCAAGTCGGGCAACGTGTCGACCTGGCCGGTCTACGCAAAGGACGGACAAGGCCGTATCGAGTCGTGGCGGATGCGCTCGGAGATCCATCTCGAGAGCCGTAATCTGGGGGCGATGTCAGAACTCGTCGGCACCCTTCAGGGCAGTCTTGCGCTCTCGCAGCTGAGCATGCAGCCCGCACCGGACACCCGCATGGCCGCGGTCGACGAGGCCACGGTGGCAGCCCTGCGTGCCTTCGAGCGCCGCGCCGCACTGATCGCCAACAGCTTTGGCAAGCGCTACCGGATTGCAAGCCTGTCGATCGGCGACAGCGGCCACTACCCTCCGGTGATGCCACGCATGCGCGCCGCCGCGATGCTCGCCGACGCCGCGCCAGCACCGATGGAGGGCGGCGAGAGCCTCGTCTCGATCAACGTGAACGGAAAGATCGAGCTCCTCGACTGAGGCATTCCGTGAACTGGGCTGGACCCGGTGCAAGGCTGTGGCGTATCTTTGCGCCATGCAAGCCACCTTGTCCCGCCCTGCATCGCGCCTGCGCGCTGCGACGCTAGCCGTCATGACCGTTGTCGCAGCCGCACTTGCAGGCTGCGGCACGGCCACCAAGCCGCCGCCCGCAGCCCAGGCTCCACAGCGGCCCAGCGTACCCGACGCACGCTTCTTCACGCTCGCTGACGACGAACAGGCGCGCGAAATGGTTCTGTTCGCCCTTGGCCTGCTCGACACCGGCTACCAGTTCGGCGGACGCAATCCGGAAGCCGGTCTGGATTGCAGCGGCATGGTCGCCTACATCGTCGAGAACATCAGCGGCCATCGCCTGCCCCACAACGCGGCGCAGATCGCCGACAGCACCCGCCCCATCGCACTCGGTCAATTGCAGCCGGGCGACCTTGTTTTCTTCAACACCATGCAGCGCCGCCATTCGCACATGGGCGTCTACATCGGTGACGGGCGCTTCATCCATGCCCCCTCAAGCCGGGGCCGGGTACGGGTGGACAGAATGGACAACCGCTACTTCGCCGCGCGGGTGGACGGTGCGCGCACACTCGTCTCAGGGCCCGACCGCCTCGCCCGCAGCGACGCGCCGGCTTGCGCTGTGACCGGCTGCTGACGCACACCCGCTACACCGGGCGCATCAGCGCCGCGGCGTGTGCACGTAGATTTCGCCGGGCTTGGTCAGACCGAGTTCGAAGCGCGCACGCTCCTCGATCGCCTCGTTGCCCGACTTCAGGTCATTGACCTCGGCCTCGAGGCTGGCATTTCGCTGCTCGAGGCGCAGATTCTCCTCGCGCTGCGCTTGCAGCTGGCGATCGGTCTCCCAGACCTGCAGCCACCCTCCTTTGCCCAGCCACAGCGGATACTGAAGCAGGACCACGAGTGCGATCAGGATCAGGATCGGCCAGCGCATCGGTAAAGGAGTCGGTAGGTCGGGAAGGAACGCACGATGGGCTGCGAGAACGGGGGCCGGAACGAATACCGGGATGGATGCAACATCGGGCGCATCGCGGCCGCTGCCGCAGGATGCGGGCGGCCGCGGCTGGCGCGCATGAAAAAGCCGGCGGACTCGCCGCCGGCATCGTCAGCCACCTGCTCAGCGCAGGTTGTAGAAGGCGCGCTTGCCCGGGTAGCTGGCGGTGTCGCCGAGATCTTCCTCGATGCGCAGCAGCTGGTTGTACTTCGAGATGCGGTCCGAACGGCTCAGCGAACCGGTCTTGATCTGCATCGCGCGCAGGCCGACCGCGATGTCGGCAATGGTCGAGTCGTCAGTCTCGCCCGAGCGGTGCGAGATCACCGCGGTATAGCCGGCGAGCTTGGCCATCTCGACGGCGGCGAAGGTCTCGGTCAGCGTGCCGATCTGGTTGATCTTGATCAGGATCGAGTTGGCCACGCCCTGTTCGATGCCCTGGGCGAGGATCTTGGTGTTGGTGACGAAAAGATCGTCGCCCACCAGCTGCACGCGCTTGCCAAGACGCTCGGTCAGGATCTTCCAGCCGTTCCAGTCGCCCTCGGCCATTGCGTCCTCGATCGACACGATCGGGAACTTGTCGCACAGGGTCTCGAGGTAGTCGGTGAAACCCTCGGCGCTCAGTGACAGGCCTTCGCCCTTGAGCTCGTACTTGCCGTCCTTGTAGAACTCGCTGGCTGCGCAGTCGAGCGCCAGCAGCACGTCCTGGCCCGGTACGTAGCCAGCGGCAACGATGGCCTCCTGGATCAGGTTGAGCGCCTCCTCGGTGCCCGACACGTTGGGGGCGAAGCCGCCCTCGTCGCCAACGGTGGTGGGGTAGCCCTTGCCGTCCACGATCTTCTTGAGGTGGTGGAAGATCTCGGCACCGCAGCGCAGCGCCTCGCGGAAGCTGCCCATGCTCACCGGCATGATCATGCATTCCTGGATGTCGAGACTGTTGTTGGCGTGCTCGCCGCCGTTGATGACGTTCATCATCGGCACCGGCATCACCATCGGGCTCGAGCCGCCGAAGTAGCGGTACAGCGGCAGGCCGGCCTCTTCGGCGGCGGCCTTGGCCACCGCCATCGACACCGCCAGCATGGCGTTGGCGCCCAGGCGCGACTTGTTCTCGGTGCCGTCGAGCTCGATCAGGGTGCGGTCGATGAAGGCCTGCTCCTCGGCGTCGAGGCCGATGATCGCCTCGGCGATCTCGGTGTTCACGTTCTCGACCGCGCGCAGCACGCCCTTGCCGAGAAAGCGCGACTTGTCGCCATCACGCAGTTCGATCGCTTCGCGCGAACCGGTGGAGGCGCCCGACGGCACCGCAGCGCGGCCCATCACGCCGGATTCCAGCAGCACGTCGGCTTCGACCGTAGGGTTACCGCGGGAGTCCAGAATCTCGCGGGCGATCACATCAACGATTGCACTCATGTTTTGTCCTGTTGCAGTACGGGGATACTCGGTACGATCGGCAGAGGGCGCTGATCACGGGCTGAACATGCTGCCGCGCAAACGGTGCCTCGTGGGCACCACCGCGCGATAGCCCGCATCAGCAAGTGCGATACCGCACGCCCTCCAGACCTGTTCTCAAAGAGCGGTTTCCAGGAAACCCTGGCGCTTGACCAGGGAATCGATGTCCTTCAGCACGCTGAGCAGTGCCTTCATCTTCGGCAGCGGCCACGCGTTGGGGCCATCGGACAAGGCCTTGGCCGGGTCCGGATGGGTCTCCATGAAAAGACCCGCCACGCCCACCGCCACTGCGGCGCGCGCGAGCACCGGCACGAACTCGCGCTGGCCACCGGAAGCCGTTCCCTGCCCGCCGGGCAGTTGCACCGAGTGGGTGGCGTCGAACACGACCGGGCAGCCGGTGTCGCGCATGATGGCCAGCGAGCGCATGTCGGAGACCAGGTTGTTGTAACCGAAGGAGGCGCCGCGCTCGCACACCATGATGGTGTCTGCACCGCCATTGGCCTCGCGCGCCTTGTCGGCGACGTTCTTCATGTCGCCCGGGGCGAGAAACTGGCCCTTCTTGATATTCACCGGCTTGCCGCTGGCAGCCACGGCGTGGATGAAATCGGTCTGGCGGCACAGGAAGGCTGGCGTCTGCAGGACGTCGACCACCGATGCAACGACCGGAATCTCCTCGATCGTGTGCACGTCGGTCAACACCGGCAGGCCGAGCTGCTTCTTGACCGCTTCGAGCATCTTCAGGCCGGCGTCCATGCCGTGGCCGCGGAAGCTCTTGCCCGAGCTGCGGTTGGCCTTGTCGTAGGACGCCTTGAAGATGTAGGGAATGCCCAACTCGCCACAGATCTCCTTCATCTGGCCGGCGATGTCCAGGCACATCTGCTCGGACTCGGCCACGCAGGGGCCGGAGATCAGGAACACCGGCTTGTCGAGCCCGACTTCGAAACCGCAGAGGTTCATGCTTCGCTCCTTCAGGCCGCGGCCTGCTTGCGCGCGATTGCCGCCTTGACGTAGGCGGTAAACAGCGGATGGCCCTTGCGCGGGTTGGAGGTGAATTCGGGGTGGAACTGGCAGCCGACGAACCAGGGGTGGACGTCGGCAGGCAACTCGACCATCTCGCACAGATCGGTGACGGGAGCACGGCCCGACACCACCAGCCCCTTGTCCTCGAGCTTGGCAAGCAAGGTATTGTTGACTTCGTAACGGTGGCGGTGGCGCTCCATGATCTCCGCCGCGCCGTAGATGTCGCGTGCCAGCGTACCTTCCTTGAGCTGGCAGACCTGGCCACCGAGGCGCATCGTGCCGCCGAGGTCGGATTCCTCGCTGCGCTTCTCGATCTTGCCGCTGCGATCCTTCCACTCGGTGATCAAGCCGATGACAGGGTGCTTGGTGTCGCGCTCGAACTCGGTCGAGTGCGCACCCTCCAGGCCCGCCACGTCGCGGGCGAATTCCACCACCGCGAGCTGCATGCCGAGGCAGATGCCCAGATAGGGCACCTTGTTCTCGCGCGCATAGCGGATCGCAGCGATCTTGCCCTCGGTACCCCGCTTGCCGAAGCCGCCCGGCACCAGGATGGCGTCCATGGCCTTGAGCACGCTGCAGCCATCGCGCTCGATGTCCTCGGAGTCGATGTAGTGGATCTTCACCTTCGACTCGGTGTGCATGCCGGCGTGATTGAGCGCCTCGATCAACGATTTGTAGGACTCGGTGAGATCGACGTACTTGCCGACGAAGCCGACGTTGACAGTCTGCTTCGGGTTCTCGAGTGCGTGGATGAGCTTCTCCCACACCGACAGGTCGGCCGCACGGGCGAGGATGTCGAGCTTGTGGCAGACGATCTGGTCGAGCATCTGGTCGTGCAGCATGCCGGGGATCTTGTAGATCGAGTCGGCATCCAGGCACTCGATGACCGCCTCCGGCATCACGTTGCAGAACAGCGCGATCTTGCGCCGCTCATCGACCGGGATCGAACGGTCGGCGCGGCACAACAGGATGTCGGGCTGGATGCCGATTTCGCGCAGCTCCTTGACCGAGTGCTGGGTCGGCTTGGTCTTGAGCTCACCGGCGGTCGGGATGTAGGGCAGCAGCGTCAGGTGGATGAAGCAGGTGCCATGGCGGCCTTCCTCGAAGCCCATCTGGCGGATGGCCTCAAGGAAGGGCAGCGACTCGATGTCGCCCACCGTGCCGCCGACCTCGACGATCGCCACGTCGGCACCCTCGGCACCGCGCTTGACGTAGGCCTTGATCTCGTCGGTGATGTGCGGGATGACCTGCACGGTCTTGCCCAGGTACTCGCCGCGACGCTCCTTCTTCAGCACCGACTCGTAAATCTGGCCGGTGGTGAAGTTGTTGCGCTTGCTCATCTTGGCGCTGGTGAAGCGCTCGTAATGGCCGAGGTCGAGGTCGGTTTCCGCGCCGTCTTCGGTGACGAAGACTTCGCCGTGCTGGAACGGGCTCATGGTGCCCGGATCGACGTTGATGTAGGGGTCCAGCTTGAGGTGCGTGACCTTGATGCCACGGGACTCGAGGATCGCCCCCAATGAGGCGGCCGCGATGCCTTTGCCCAGGGAGGACACGACACCGCCGGTAACGAAGACGTATTTGGTCATGGGAGATGTGCTGCGGGAAAGCGCGATGATAACCGATGCACCCGAACCGCGTCAGCAGGCGGCGCACTCGACAGGGGACAATCGCACGAAGCACTGCTTGCAGGTCGGGGCGTGCAGCAGCACCGCGCCACCGGCCGCATGCGCGGCCGGTGGCCTCCGATCAGCTCATGCCACGCAACTCGCGCAGCAACACCGACAACATGGCCATGTCGATGCTGGGTGCGGCGTGCACCTCGGCGACCAGGTGGCGGTAGCGCTCGAGCGGGATTGCGTTCTTGGCCTGCCAGGCGGCGATGATCGTGGCAACCTCCTGCTCATCGGGGGCGAGCCGCAGCGCGTCGCTGGCCAGCGCACGCGCGAGCGCGGAAAGATCACCGCGCAAGGCCCCGCGCGCCAGGGTCTGCCAGCGTGTATCGGCATTGAGGGCCGAGATCTGCCCCCCCAGCCAGTGCAGATCCAGCGCTCCACCCAGGCCGAAATACACCCGCGCCACCACCGCCTCCTCGCGTCCACTCTCGACCGCGACCTCGACCAGGTCCAGTGCCGAGTAGAGTTCGTCGAGCGCAGCGACACGGCAGGCGAGATCCATGGGAACGCCCTGCTCCTGCTTGCGCTCGATCGACGCCTCCAGCTCGCTGCGGTAGGCGCTGCCGACGTAGCCGGCCAGCCCGCCGGCGAGCGTCGCCACGCCCGGCGAGAAGTGCGCCAGCGTCGCCTGCAGATCGACCAGCCACTGGCGATGGCGCAGGAACCAGAGCGTGCCGCGCTGAACCAGGCGCTCGGACTCGTTGATCAGCTCGATCTGCACCGTGTTGGGGATGCGATTGTCCAGCGCCTCTATATCGCTCCACAGCGTGACCAGGCCGAACACCTCCCGCGTCGCCATGTAGGCACGCACGATGTCGGGCGCGCAAGCGCCCAGCTCGGCCTTGAGCCGGCTGACGAAGGTCGGTCCGACACGATTGATCATGCTGTTGACGACGTGCGTCGAGATGATCTCGCGCCGCAGCGGGTGGGCCTGGATCTGCGCACCGAAGCGCTCACGCAGCGGCACGGGGAAGTAGCGTTCGAGCGCGGTACGGATGTACGGATCCTCGGGCACGTCGGAGGCGAGCACCTCGTCGTAGAGCTCGATCTTGCTGTAAGCCAGCAGCACCGCCAGCTCGGGCGTGACCAGGCCGATGCGGTTGGCCTTGCGCTCCTGCAGCGCCTCATCCATGGGCAGGAACTCGAGCTTGCGGTTGAGCCTGCCGGCGTGGCTCAGGCGGCGCATGAAGTCCGCCTGTTCGTCGACCAGCGCCGCGCCACGGCTGCGCGTCACCGACAGGATCTGTGTCTGCGCGTAGTTGTCGCGCAGCACCAGCGCGGCGACCTCTTCGGTCATGTCGGCGAGCAACTGGTTACGCTGCTTGAGGGTGAGTTCGCCCTCGGCAACCACGCCGCCGAGCAGGATCTTGATATTGACCTCGTGATCGGAGCAATCCACCCCGCCCGAGTTGTCGATGGCGTCGGTATTGACCCGCCCGCCACCGAGGGCGAACTCGATGCGGCCGAGCTGGGTCGCCCCCAGGTTACCGCCCTCACCGAAGACCTTGACGCGCAGATCGCCCCCGTTGACGCGTACCGCATCGTTGGCGCGGTCGCCGACCGACGCATCGGACTCGCTGGCAGCCTTGATGTAGGTGCCAATCCCGCCGTTGTAGAGCAGGTCGAGCGGTGCGCAGAGGATGGCGCGGATGAGCTCGGTCGGGGTCAGGCTCTCGGCCTGCACGTCGAGCGCCGTGCGCATCTGCTCGGTGAGGCGGATCGACTTCGCGCTGCGCGGCCAGACACCGCCACCGGCCGAGATCAACGCCCTGTCGTAGTCGTCCCAGCTCGAGCGTGGCAGCGCAAACAGGCGTGCGCGCTCCTGCCAGCCCTGCGCGGGGTCGGGATCGGGGTCGATGAAGATGTGGCGATGATCGAAGGCGGCGACCAGGCGGATCTGCCGGGACAGCAGCATGCCGTTGCCGAACACGTCGCCCGACATGTCGCCGATGCCGGCCACCGTGAACGGCTCCTCCTGGATGTTCCGCCCCATCTCGCGGAAGTGGCGCTTGACAGCCTCCCAGGCGCCGCGCGCGGTGATGCCCATCTTCTTGTGGTCGTAACCCACCGAGCCGCCGGAAGCGAAGGCATCGCCCAACCAGAAGCCGTATTCGGCCGCAACCTCGTTGGCGTAGTCGGAAAACGTGGCCGTACCCTTGTCGGCCGCGACCACCAGGTAAGGGTCATCCTCATCGTGGCGCACCACCTCGGCCGGCGGTACGACCTGGCCCTGCACCAGGTTGTCGGTGACATCGAGCAGCCCGCGCAGGAAGTTGCGGTAGCAGGCCACCCCCTCGGCCACCAGCGCCTCCCGCCCACCCTCGGCCGGCGGGCACTTGACCACGAAGCCACCCTTGGACCCCACTGGCACGATCACCGCGTTCTTGACGATCTGCGCCTTGACCAAACCGAGGATCTCGGTGCGGAAGTCCTCCATGCGGTCCGACCAGCGCAGGCCGCCGCGCGCCACCTTGCCGCCACGCAGGTGCACGCCCTCGAAGCGGGGCGCGTACACGAAGATCTCGAACATCGGCAACGGCTGCGGCAGGTTGGGAATCCTGGCCGGCAACAGCTTGAACGCGGTGTAGGACTTGGGCTGCCCATCCGTGCCGCGCTGGAACCAGTTCGTGCGCAGCGTGGCCAGGATCATCGCCAGAAACTGACGCAGGATACGGTCCTCATCGAGGTTGGCGACACTGGCCAGGCCGGTCTCGATGGCGGCGACCTGCGCAGCGCAGCGCTCATCCCGGTCAGCTGTCGCGACCGGGTCGAAGCGCATGCGGAACAACTCGAACAGGGCGCGTGCAAGTTGCGGATAGGCGGCAAGCGTCTGCTCCATGTAAGCGAGACTGAAAGTGAATGCGGCCTGTCGCATGTACTTGGCGTAGGCCCTCAGCACGGCAACTTCACGCCACGACAGCCCGGCGAGCAGGACAAGGCGATTGAAGTCGTCGTTCTCGACCTCTCCCCGCCAGACGCGCAGGAAAGCGTCCTGGAACAGCGGGCGTACGACATGGATATCCAGGCGCTCGGCGCCAACGTAGTTAAGGCCGAAATCGTGCAGCCAGACCGTGCGCCCGTCCTGGCGTTCGATTTCGGACGGGCGCTCGTCCATCACCTTGACGCCCATGCGCTCGAGCATGGGCAGGCTCTGTGACAGCGGAACCGGACCGTCCAGGCGGTACAGGCGCAGGTTGAGGCGGCCTACCGGCGCCTCGAGCGGAACGTAGAGGTTGAGCCCGAGTGCATCGCCGTCGGCCAGGGCCTCGACCTGCTCGATGTCGAACACTGCCATGCGCGGCGAGTAGTCCTCGCGGTATCCGGCCGGGAAGCCCGGACCGTAGCGGCGCATCAGTGCCAGCCCGCGCTCCTCGCCGCACTGTTCGACAAGCGCCTGCTGGAGCTCGTCCTCCCACCGCCTCGAGGCACGGATCAGGCGTTGCTCGAGCTCCCTGGTGTCAAAGGGCGGGATGATGCCGTCGGGGGTGCGCACCGTGATCAGGATGCGCGCCAGCGCCGAATCGGAGAACTGCACGTCGAACTCGGACGACACGCCGTTGAAGGCCTCGGTGAGCACCGCCTGCATGCGCTTGCGCTGGTCGGTGTTGTAGTGCTCGCGCGGCACGTAGATCAGGCAGGACACATAGCGCGCGAAGGGGTCGCAACGCACGAACAGGCGGGTGCGCAGGCGCTCTCCCAGGCGCAGGATGCCCATTGCGTGGCTGTAGAGCTCGTCGGGCGAGATCTGGAACAGTTCGTCGCGCGGGTAGCGCTCGAGCAAGGTCATCAATGCCTTGGCCGCATGGCCGCCGGGTAGCAGGCCGGCACGCTCGAACACCGCGTCGATCTTGCGCCGCAGCAGCGGGATCTGCCGGGGGCTGCTGCTGTAGGCGGTGGACGCCAGCAGGCCGATGACCCGCCTCTCGCCCGTCACCCGCCCCTCGGCGTCGAAGGCCTTGATGCCGATGAAGTCGAGGTAACCCGGTCGATGCACGGTCGAGCGTGAGTTGGACTTGGTCAGTGTAAGCAGCTTGGGCAGGTGCGCCTGCGCGCGCAACTGTGGAGGCAGTGCGGCAAACGAGCGCGAGGCGCCTTCCTCGCCGTCTCCATGGAGCAGCCCCAGCCCCGAACCTGCCACCACATGCAGTTCATGGCCGTCGTCACCGCCTACGAGGCTGTAATCGCGGCACCCGAGAAGCACGAAGTTGTCCGCAGCGAGCCACTCGAGGAATGCACGCACCTCATCGACCTCGGCAGCGTCCACGCTTGCCGGGCAAGCGGCCAGCCCGTCGATGATCTCGCCCAGGCGGCTACGCATCGCCGGCCAGTCGCCGACTGCAGCGCGGACGTCGGCCAGGACATGCTCCAAACCCTGCTGCAGCGCACTGAGGTCCGCCGGGTCGCTGCGCCGGTCCACCTCGAGGTGCATGATCGATTCCAGACATGCGCCCTCACCCTGCTCACCACGTTCGCGCACGTGCTGCAGTCGCCCCTGCGCATCGCGCTGGATGTTCATGACCGGATGAATGATGAGATGCAGCGTCAGCCCCTGGCGCGCCACCTCCATGGTGATCGAGTCCACCAGGAAGGGCATGTCCTCACCGACAATCTCGATTACCGTGTGCGGGCATTCCCAGCCCTGCTCATCGAGTCGCGGGTTCGATACCCGCACCCTGCTGCCCCCGGTGCGCTGGGAAATGAAGTGCCACTGGCTGAGCACCGCGCCGTAGAGGTCGGCGAGCGGCAGGTCCTCGAGATCGTCCGGATCCACCTGCGCAAAGAAGCGCGCCGCAAAGGTGCCTACCGCCGCGGCCTGATCCGCTGGCAGGCGGGCATCGATCTGCTCGACGACCGCGTCGATCAATCCGCCCAGCCTGCTCTGCTCGCGCTTTTCCATGTCTATCCCCCCGCTCATTGGACTGGACGCAGCGAAGGCCATGGCCGGAGTACAACGGCAGGCGTGCCGGTGTTCCGTTTCGCTGCGCCGTAGGACAAAGGCCGAGGCTATGCCAACGGAAGCAAAAGGTTAAGCCACGTTTTCCCTAGGTGGGAGACCTGCGGGTCACGCGTAATTCGTCGGCTCAGTGCCGGACGAATGGTCGCCACGCGCCCAAGGCGAATGGTCCATCCAGGCCTCGAGCCCTGCGGCATCAACCGGTCTGGAGACGAAATAGCCCTGCGCCAGATCACAACCGAGCTCGCCCAAACGCACGAGGATCTCCTCGGTTTCCACGCCCTCCGCCGTCACCACCAGCCCCAGACTGTGCGCGAGCTCGATCGTAGAGCGCACGATCAGCTCATCGCCAGGCCGGGTGGTGAGATTCATGACGAAACTGCGGTCGATCTTGAGCTCCTGGACCGGCATCTGACGCAGATAGGAGAGTGATGAGTAACCCGTACCGTAGTCGTCGATCGAAAGCTGGCAGCCGGTGGCGTGCAGGCGCTCGAGCGTCGCCAGCGCCTTGCGCGGATCGTCCAGCACCGCGCTTTCGGTGATCTCGAGCGTTATCCAGCGCGCCTCGCAGCCGTGATGCTCAAGCATGGCGCGGAACTGATCCGGCAGTTCAGGATGCAGCAAGTCGCGAGCCGAGAGATTGAGGCCGACATGCACTGCCCTCCCCGCGCGCCGCCACTCTGCGCACTGGCGCACTGCGCGTTCGAGCACCCACAGCGTGATCGCCCTGATATAGCCAGTCTGTTCGGCAAACGGGATGAACTCCATCGGCGGCACGAAGCCACGCTTGGGATGAACCCAGCGCACGAGCGCCTCCACACTGAGCATGGCTGATGAGCGGAAGGCGTGCTTGGGCTGGTAGTAGAGCACCAGTTCATCGCCCTCGACGGCCTGGCGCAACTCGGTGAGCAAGGACAGGCGGGCGGCATTGCGGCCATGATGCGCCGGGTCGTATATGGCATGACCGGCATGGGCCTGCTTGGCCTTGTACATGGCGACATCCGCACCCCGCATCAACTCGCCGGCGTCGTTGCCATGATCGGGGTAGAGGGCGATACCGATGCTCGCGCGCACATCGACCAGTTGTCCCTGCACGTTCATCGGCGCTTCGAGCAAGGCAGCGATACGCTCGGCCACAACCCTGGCAGCCACGGCGTCCGCCCCGGGCACGAGAACCGCAAATTCGTCTCCGCCCAGCCGCGCGCATGCGTTGGCCTCGTCCTGCAGGCCTTGCGCGAGGTCGCGCCGGCGCATGCCTGCATGCTGCAGGCGACGACCGACCTCCTGCAGCACCTGGTCGCCCAGATCGTGGCCCAGGGAATCGTTGATGAGCTTGAAGCGGTCGATATCCAGGGTCAGCACGGCGAGACGCTCACCACGCTCCCCGAAGCTGCGCACGAAGCGATCGAGCGACTCGACGAACTGCACCCTATTGGGCAGCCCCGTCAGCACGTCACGGTAGGCCAGCTCGGAGATGCGCGCCTCGCGGCTGGCGATGGCCTCCGTCATCAGGGCGAAGGCCGTGGCGAGTCGGCCAATCTCGTCCTCGCGCCGCACCATGGGCGGGGCGGCATACTCGCCGACACGGACGCGCCGGGCGAACTCGGCAAGCCGGGTCACCGGCGACGCGATCGTGCGCCCCATCCACATGCTGGCCAGCAGCATGGCGACAGTAGCTGCGACCGTCAGCCCGGACCACTCGCGATAGAGCCGCTCCCAGGGTTCGAGCGCACGCTCGAGCGAGACCTGGAGCACGGCGAAGACACGCTCGCTGGCAAGTGGATCGAGGTCGCGCACCAGGCCGGCGTACTCGAAGCCGCCGACAAGCATGCCATGCCCCGCATCGGCAAGCAGTTGCGCAGCGTCGACGTCTGTCGGCAGGGTACTGGCCACCAGCGCTGCCTCAAGCTCACGACCGCGCACCAGACTCACGTCTAGCCCGATTACCCGCTTGAGGTCGTGCACAAGCGCCTCGTCTACGACGAAACCGATCGCCACCCAGGCGACCGGCACCGGCGCCATGACCGGCACCACGACCAACTGGAAAACGCTGTCGCCCACGACCTGGAAACCCGTCGCCGCGCCACGCGCCTGCGCATCGGCGATGAAGCGCGCAAGGCGCTGCGCAAAAGCGTCGCCCCCAGCGGGATGAGCGGCGAGCGCGCGGCCATCCAGCCCAGTGAGCAACATCAGGCTGGCACCGATCCTGGAGCCGTGGTTCTCGAGCGCAGAGGCTGCAGTGTCGGCGTCACCGGTCAGCACAGCCTCACGGAAGCCGAAGTCGGCCGCGAGCACTCGCGCCGCCTGTGCCAACTGGGCGCTGCGCTGTTCGAGCAGGCGATCGAGCACGCGGTCGCCGGTGTCGAGTTGCACCTTGACCTCCTGCAGCGCACTGCTGCGCCCAACATGCTCGAACAGGAACAGGCCGCCAATCTGGACCGACAGCAGGATCATCGCCGTCCAGGCGGCAATCCGCCATTGCAGGCGCCGGAAGCCGAAGCGCATCAGGGTTGCGCCCCGACGACGAGGGTAAAGCGCGCATCACCATCGATACGCACCGGCGTGCCGGCTACCGAATTGTCGGCACCGACCCAGCGCGGGTGCCAGTACTCGAGCCTGTAGTCGCCAGCAGGCACGCCCTGCAGGCGCAATTCGCCAGCTTCGTCACTGACACCGACCCACGGCGAATCGAACACCACCACGTAGGCCACCATGTGATCATGAATATTGCAGCCCATCACGACCACGCCAGGCTTGTCGAACACAACCGGCGCTGCAGGCGTGCCGAGATAGAGCTTGAGTTCGAAGGTCTTCGCCGGCGAGAACGAATAGACGTGATGGCGCACCGTGTCGTGGTTGGGAAACCGTATCGAGGCACCCGTCGGCACCGCGGTCATCAGCGGGATGAAGCGCTTGTCCCGTTGCACGATCTCGAACTCTGCAGCCCGCATGGCTGGTACGCCCACCAAGGGCTTGAGCGCCATCGCCACGTCCTGCAACGCAGCACCGTGCTCATCGACAACCCTGACGGTGAGGCTGTCCGCGAGCACCGCCGGCGCCGGAACGATGCAGCCAATCGCAGCGAGAATCATCCCGCGTCTGGCTGCCAAATCGATCACGTACGAAATCCGCATGCTGTCCTATCTTTGCTCATCCACGAAGCCCAGCCCGCCCCGAGAGGAATGCCCATGCCCCAGCCCAAGCTGCCACGCCACCTGCCGCTCAATGCGCTGCTTACCGCCGCGCTAGCGGTCGGCCTTGCCTCGCCTGCAGACGCCGCCGCCGAACTGGAGAGAATCAGGATCCATGCCGTCACGGAGTCGCATGAGCTTATCGCGGTTTCAGCGGCCGAACCGCATAAAATCATCCGCAGCGTGAAGCTGGTCGGCCTCGGCAGCGATGAGAGCATCCTGGGCATCGACTACCGGGTCGCCTACGGCGTGATGTACGCACTGGGCTCATCGGGTCGGCTATTCACGGTCGACGTGGAAACCGGCACCCTCACCCCGGTCGGCACGCAAGTCTTCGCGCTCGCCCTCGAAGGAAAACGCTTCGGCTTCGACTTCAACCCGGCTGCCGACCGCATTCGCATCGTCTCCGACGCCGGTCAGAACCTGCGTGCGCATCCGGAAACCGGCACCTTGGTCGATTTTTCTCCCGATCAGGACGGCGTCCAGGCCGACGGCCGCCTCGCATACGCTGCGGGCGACCCTGCCGCAGAAAAGCCCGCATACGTGATCGCCGCGGCATATACCTACAATCAGCAGGATGAGAAGCTCACCACCAACTTCGCCATTGACGCGGGGCGTGCGAGCTTGGTTCGCCAGGGTTCGATCGAAGGTACCCAGCCCGTCGTTTCGCCGAACAGCGGTCAGCTTCATACCGTGGGCCAACTCGGCGTGGAGGGCATCGAAGATGCGCACTTCGACATCTCTGACGTCAGCAACACCGCGCTCGCGGTACTGACCACCACCACCATGCCTGCAGCCACGCTCCATCACATCGACCTCGGCACCGGTGCGGCGCGTGTGCTCGGCCCGGTAGGCAGCGGCGAACGCCTGCGTGGGATGGCCATCGAGCCCTGAAACGAGCGCGGGGGACGGCCTGAGCCGTCCCCCGCGTATTCTGCTCCAGCGCGTGGATCAGCGCCGCGAACGGCGCTGCCGCTCAATGTCAGCGGATGAAGTCGCGGTTGATCTCGCGGAAGAGCTCGGTACCACCTCGCTGGAGCCACTCGAAGGCCGCCATCTCGCATGACACGATCTCGACACCATGGCTGCGCATGCGTGCAAAGGCCAGGTCGCGATTGGCCGGATCGCGCGACCCCGAGGCCTCAGCCACGACAAAGACCTCCTTCCCCGCCCAGCGCAGATCGAGCGCGGTCTGCTGTACGCAGACATGCGCCTCGGTGCCGCACACGATCACCTGCCGACGCGCCTCGACCGCAGTGCCTTTCAGGCAACCGTCCGCCTGCGCCGAGAAGCATTGCTTTTCGACATATTCGGCAGCGGGCGTAACCGCCCGCAGTGCATCGAGCGTGCCTCCGATCTTGGCAGGGAAATGCTCGGTGACCACCACCGGCACGCCAACGCGCTCGGCAACCCGGGCGAGCCAGATGCAGCTGGCCGCGACCTTGTCGCTGTCATGTATGGAGGGCGCCAACCTGGCCTGCACATCAACGATCAACAGCACGGACTTGTCACGGTTCATCAGCATGATGGCTTGCCCATTCAGTCTGCGAGTTCGGCACGGTCGCGGAAATGCGCCAGCGCCTCGGGGTTGGCGAGCGCCTCCTGGTTCTTGACCGGGCGCCCATGCACCACGTTGCGCACCGCCAGTTCGACGATCTTTCCGCTCTTGGTGCGCGGAATATCCGCCACCTGCAACACCTTGGCCGGGACGTGGCGCGGCGTGGTGTTGTCGCGGATCGTCTGGCGGATGCGCCTGGCGAGCGCATCGTCGAGCGCAACCCCCTCGCGCAGCTTGACGAACAACACCACGCGCACGTCGTTCGGGTTCTGCGGCGGCCAGTCCTGGCCAATCACCAGGGACTCAACCACCTCAGGCAACTTCTCGACCTGGCGGTAGATCTCGGCCGTGCCGATGCGCACCCCGCCCGGGTTGAGCGTGGCATCCGACCTGCCGTAGATGATCAGCCCGCCATGAGCGGTGATTTCGCAGAAGTCGCCATGGCACCACACATTGGGGAAGCGATCGAAATAGGCGGCGTGGTACTTGCTGCCGTCCGCATCGTTCCAGAAACCGATCGGCATCACCGGGAACGGCTTGCTGCACACCAGCTCGCCCTTCTCGCCGCGCACCGGCTTACCATCGTCGTCCCACACATCCACCGCCATGCCCAGGCCGCGGCACTGGATCTCGCCGCGCCACACCGGAAGCACGGGAGAACCAAGCACGAAGCAGGAGATGATGTCGGTTCCGCCCGAAATAGAGGACAGTTGCAGGTCGGCCTTGATATCGCGATAGACGTACTCGAAGCCTTCCGGGACCAACGGGCTGCCGGTACTCATCATGGCGCGCACGGTGTCGAGCCGGTGGGTTTCCCTGGGTTTCAAGCCAAACTTCGCCGCGGCGTCGATGAACTTGGCCGAGGTACCGAAGTGGGTCATGTGCTCGGCGTCGGCGTAATCGAACAGAATCTGGTTATCGCCGGCAAAGGGCGAGCCATCGTACAGCAGCAGCGTGGCCTCGGCGGCCAGCGCCGACACGAGCCAGTTCCACATCATCCATCCGCAGGTCGTGAAGTAGAACACGCGGTCGCCGCGCTTCACGTCGCTGTGCAGGCGATGCTCCTTCAGGTGCTGCAGCAGCGCGCCGCCGGCGCAATGCACGATGCACTTGGGCACGCCAGTGGTTCCCGAGGAGTACATGATGTAGAGCGGGTGGTCGAAGGGCAGCTCGGCAAACTCGATGTCATCGACGAAATGGTAGGGCGCGATGAAATCGGCGTACATGCGCGCATGCGGCACGTGCGAGAGATCGTGCTCGGCGTGCACATAAGGCACGACGACCACGCGCTTGATCGAAGGCAGCTGGCCAACGATCTCGCCCAGTTTGCCCAGCACGTCCACCGTCTTGCCGCCGTAGTAGTAGCCGTCGCAGGCAATGAGCACCTTGGGCTCGGTCTGGCCGAAACGATCGAGCACGCCCTGCACGCCAAAGTCCGGCGAGGCCGAGGTGAAGATCGCACCGATGCTCGCCGCGGCAAGCATCGCGACCACCGTCTCCGGCATGTTGGGCATGTAGGCGGCAACACGATCGCCCTCGCCCACACCCATCTCGCGCAACGCAGCGACGAAGTGGGCCACAGCGCGATACAGCTCGCCGTGGCTCATGCGGTTCTTCACCCTGTCTTCGCCCCAGAACACGATCGCGTCATGCGCGTCACGCGAACGCAGCAGGTTGCGGGCGAAGTTCAATCGCGCATCGGGGAACCACTTCGCACCCGGCATGCGCTCGGCGTCCACGAGCACGCGCTCGCCACGGCTGCCGATGACGCCACCACCGATGCCGTCACCCTCCCAGACGCTCACCCAGAACTGCTCCGGGTGCGCCACCGACCAGGCATACAAGGCCTCATAGTCAGGCAGGCTCACGCCCCAGCGCTGCTCGGCGGCCAGGCGAAAAGCGGTCACGTTGGCGGCAGCGACGCGCTCGGGCGACGGTGTCCACAGCGGGCTCTGTTCAGCAGAATTCACGTTGTCTCCTCTCCATCAATCGACGCTCCGCCGACTGCCCGACGGCGCGCCCGTTTGTTTTTGTGACGATTGAATCAGCGCGTTCGCTATTCGAACACGGCACGAACGAAATCGGGCATCGGCGACGACTTGCCGCTGCGGGTGTCCATCCACACCGTCTTTGCCGCCCCTTCGGCATAGAGCCTGTCCTCGCCCTCGACAAACAACTCGTACCAGGTCATCACGCTGGAGCGCCCTGGCTCACCGGCATACATCTTGATGACGACGGTTGCCGGGTAGTTCACCGGCGCCAGGAACGTGCAGCTGGCGTTGATGATCACCGGCCCGACGGCCTCTTCGACGCTGACCCGACATCCCATGGCCTCGAGCCATTCAACGCGCGTCTGTTCGAAGTAGCGGAAATATACCGTGTTGTTAACGTGACCGTAGGCGTCCATGTCGCCCCAGCGCACGGGGATCCGGCTGGTATGGATGAGCTTCGCACGTTCGTTCATGCCGCAGTCTCCTGTTGTAGTTTGCTGTTGTATGTGCAGCGAGCTAATGTAACATACGCATCCGTATGTTGTGCAGACTGCGGGCCAGCCGTCTGCATAAGCGCAAGGGTATACAATCGCCACACAAGAGGGGCGCCACCTCCCACACGGGAACAGGAGAACAGGATGGAAAGAGAATCGATGGAATTCGACGTGCTGATCGTCGGCGGCGGCCCGGCCGGGCTGGCGGCGGCGATCCGCTTGAAACAGCTCGCCACGGCCAAGGGCCAGGAGCTGTCGGTGTGCCTGATCGAGAAGGCCGCCGAGATCGGTGCCCAC